>JACCDN010745168.1_pt1 | contig 184415 bp, 147 predicted proteins | sample 7441691 | NCBI WGS metagenome assembly JACCDN01 (sample SAMN15323439, study PRJNA562643) | freshwater metagenome | isolation source: river surface water | place: USA:Blue River Watershed | collected 2017-08-16 | reverse complement strand
CATGGGTTTACCCGTTTAATTGGACAGATATTGACTACTGGCGCGATAGAAACCTACCAAATCGAAAAGAAGCTGCCGGAAGAATTTTAAAATGTTTATTGGAAAAAAAAGAAGAGTTAGATCTTAGCAAGCTGTATCTTCACTCATTTCCTATCGATCTTGTTAAGGAATGTAAAAACATAAAACATATATCTCTTAAATCTTATAATTTAACAGCATTACCTGAGTCCTTTGGTAAGCTTACTAATTTAGAAAATTTAGATATTTTAGGAAATAAACTTACAACTCTCCCGGAGTCATTTGGTCAACTTACTAATTTAAAATATCTAAATATTTCAGAGAATAATCTTACGACGCTTCCTGAGTCTTTTGGCCAGCTTATTAATTTAGTAGGGTTAGATATTTCAAAAAATAAACTTACGACGCTACCTGAATTTTTTGGTCAGCTTACTAATTTAGTAGAGTTAGATATTTCATGGAAGAATCTTACAACGCTTCCTGAGTCTTTTGGGCAGCTTACTAATTTAAAAACACTAGATATTTCTTGGAATAAACTTACAACATTTCCTGAGTCTTTTGGGCAGCTTACTAATTTAAAAATACTAGATATTTCTTGGAATAAACTTACAACATTTCCTGAGTATTTTAGTCTGCTTACTAATTTAAAAGTGCTAAAAATTTCAAACATTAATCTTACAACGTTACCTGAATCTTTTGGTCAACTTACTAATTTAAAATATCTATATATTTCTCGGAATAACCTTACAACGCTACCTAAGTCTTTTGGTCAACTTACTAATTTAGTAGGGTTAGATATTTCAAAAAATAAACTTACGACGCTTCCTGAGTCTTTTGGGCAGCTTACTAAGTTAGAAGTGCTAAATATTTCAGGAAATAAACTTACAACCCTCCAGGAGTCTTTTGGTCAACTTACTAATTTAGAAAAGCTATATATTTGGAGAAATAATTTCACAACGCTACCCGAGTCTTTTGGTCAGCTTACTAAGTTAGATGAATTATTTATTTCAGCCAACATTAGTCCAATAACTCCTAAATCTATTAAGGAAAGGGCAAAAATTTGTATTGCTTAACCTAAAGTATAATAGATTAAAGCTTGTTGAGCCGTATATAACCTAAAATTAAAGGAAACCGTAAATGACTATTAGCAATGCTAATTATAAACCACAAAGTAAGCATGACTTATCAAGAGTATGTACCGGCAAATACGAGCAGGACCCACATAAATATTTTAAGGCATTTGAGCCATATTCAAAGAAAGATACTGGTTCTTTCCCCGGCTATATCAGCAGAAAAAAGAGGCTTAACCCCAATATTAGCAAGCTAAAGCCGGACTCATTATGGATTGCTAAAATGGGCTACTCGGTTAATTCCATAAATAACCTTCCTTTTTTAGAAAATATTAAGTTAGCTAATGAAGAATTGTATCTGTTAAATTGTGACTATCTTAGCATAATTGAAAAAATTTCCTCTGACTGCTATGACCTACTTAGTAATGACAAATATATTGTACCCAAGACTAAGCTTGCGTTACTACCGATAATAAATAACTTTACCAAGGGTACAAAAGCTGAGGAAGTTGTACACAAAATAAATACCACCCCAGATAGCAGGCAAATACAACAATTGACCTATTTTTTATCCAAACAGCTAGCAGGCTATGCTAACCTGGGTGAAGCCCAAGCTATATTACCAGACCATAAAACCGTGGTAAGTTTTTGGGAATATGTAAAAGAAATAAAAGCCCCTCCAAAATACATTATGCATAATGGTACCAAAATACCATTATTAGGCTTAATGGAAGTTTTGGCCGTAGCAAGAATCATTAATGACATCGATGTAGCTGGAGGTACTTTCAATAATATCGGGTACATAATAGAGTATCTAGACAATCAGGAAATGGTCGCTAGAGTGGTTAAAATTGATCCAGGATTTGGATTTAATGCTAACCATGCCAGCTTATATATAACTATTCTCGACTATTTTAAAGATAAACTGTACCAAAGCTATGAATTTAATAGCGGGAAGCCGCCGCAATGTGCCGGAGAGTCTCTTGATAGCAGCGGATATAGGTTTAATGAAGCGCGCAACTTTGATGATCATGAATTATTATCTAATCTAAAAGACATTCAATATGCGAGTACCTCGCATAAAGCCGTTATCAAATGGGACAACCTTTTGCCCAGGCAAAAAGATGAATTTCTTGCATCCCTTAACCATGCGCTTGACAAGTTAAAAGACAAAAATTTAATTAAGTTTTTATTAGACCGAGAACAAAGGTTTGCTCCACTTGTCTATCGTTTAAAACACTATGAGCAGTTTTCCCAATATCTAAACAATTTTATAAATTTACAGTTTAATAACCTAAATAAAATTTATAATCTTAAAGCCAGACCAACTTTTTTAACTTTACACAACTTAGTTGCCGGCGCACTCAATGAGCAAACACCAGTTAGCCCAAGACTAGAAGAAAAGAACCAAGCCCTTGAAGAAATCTTAAATACCTGGATTACCGGTAGTAACCCACTAGCCAGGCTATTCATAAGCAATATCCAGATTGAGAGTCGGGTTAAGGCAAAGCACGCTATTTTAGAATGCTATTACCTTAAGCTTCCTTACTTAAACTTAAGCAATTTAGATATCGGTTATATCCCAGAGGGAATAATGCCCTATTTTGGCCATCTGCAAAGAATCAATCTTCAGAATACCATGACAAACCGCTTGCCTAACGATATCGGCCAACTTAGCCAGCTCGAGATGATTGACTTAAGGCAAAATCAAATTAACAACTTTCAACTATTATATAGCCAGCTAAAAGAACTAACTCCCAACATACTGCTAAACGATAAGGATTACCCAATCTTTTATACCGCAATCTTGGAGCCATGGATTAATGAAGTCTATTGGGAAAATGAATATGTAGCTAGAAAACAGGCAGCAGCTAAAATAATCAGCTGCCTAATCAATAAAACGCCTGAACTAGACTTAACTAATCTTAACCTTAGCTCACTACCCCAAATTAAATTAAGGGAAATAAACTCACTAAAAAAAATTGATATACGAAATAATAATTTCAAATCATTATCGCAGCTGGTAATATTTTATAACAACCCTAATATCACCCTAATTTTTGATAATTCGGATGAAGCACGACTAATCGAGACAATCATCGATAATTGGATCAGTCAGACACTAATCTCATTTACAGCTGAATCACTAATTCCGTTAGAAAGCAGTAAATTACTTTCTATGAAAGCCAAGCTTGGCATTGCCAAAAATATTTTGCTTGAGTGCTTTAATAATAAAAAGGAAGAACTGAATTTAATGTCTTTAGACCTCAAAACGTTGCCAAAAAATTTACTGATGCATTATCCTTTTTTAAAAGCGCTATACCTTGGCAACAATAAATTTAAAGAGCTGCCAGAAGGAATCGAAAGGTTAAGTAAGCTGGTCGTACTAGACATCTCGCATAATCAAATTAAAGAAATCCCACAAGACTACAGCAACTTACCTAATCTAAAGAAAATTTTCCTTTTTGGAAATAACTATATCATTATACCGCCTAGTATTAGATTGACTGACATAACTTTATTTGTATAAATAACCATTAAGCAGCAAAGGTCCTAATCCAAAAACCAGGCAGATTAGAATAAGGATAAAAATAATGATAAATAATTACTGTTCGTTACTTCAAGTAGACGAGAAGTTTCTGCGCGTTTGTTCAGGAAAACATCAACCAGACCCAATCAAATATTTTAGTTCTTTTAAGGAATATAAACCCAAGATTGGCGGCTCTTTTCCTGGGTTAAGGGTTATAAAAACCAGAGTAAATATAAATCAAGACAATACTAAGCCTTCATCGATATGGGTTGCCAAAATGGGCTTTATAGAGTATGGAACTAATGATTATTCACTTTGCCCTTCAGAGTCCTTGCCTGAGATGTCTTTGGCCCGCCATCTTCATAATTTTTTACCGATAATGGAAAAGATTTCTTCAGATACCTATGATTTACTAAGCAGAAATAAGTATTATGTTCCCAAAACTAAACTGGTAATCATGCCAATATTAAATAGCTATACCCAGGATAAAATAATAGTTAGTAAGTTAATGTCTAATATAAATTATAACCGACCGGCTAATAACCAGGTTAAAGAGCTTGTCTATATCCTGTCTAGAGAGGTAGAGGGCTATATTAATCTGGGTGATGCCAAAGCGAAATTACCCGGTTCAAATGAAATTGTAGAATTTAGAGATTATGTACTCAAGCTACAAAGACCACCCGAAGAGATAATTTATAATGGATTGACTTATCCCTTAGTAGGCTTAATGGAAGTATTGGCTGTAGCCAGGATAATTAACGATATTGATGTAGCTGGTGGCGGATTTACTAATGTTGGCTTTGTAATAGAATCTTTTAACGGCCAGAATATGGCTAGAGTAGTAAAAATAGATCCAGGCTTTGGCTTTAATGATAAAAAAACTTGTGGAATGTATTTAAATACCCTAAAGTATCTTGAAAAAAGTATCAAAAATGATCATAAGGACAATTACCAAAAGTTCATAAATGATTTTTACCAAAATTTGGGCGATTATAACCAAACATTAGTAAAAAAGGTAATTCAAGAGAGAGGACTTTATAATGGGAATTGTTTAGTTACTGACTTGCGGGACATCCAATACCGCACTGGGAATGGGATAATCAAATGGGACAACCTAACCGAAAAGCAAAAGTCAGATTTTATGAGTGCGTTGAAGTTTGGCCTTGGTAAACTCTCAGACAAGCAGGTAATTGATTTCCTAATTTATCGAGATGGCAGATTTGATGCCTTAGGGCGGCCTTTTAACATAAAGTTACAATTTGCTTCGGATCGGGTTAAGTTTATTGAAAAGCAGGTCCGCGACTTAAAGTCAATCTATCAAATAAAGGATCAATTTGTTTATCCCTCGCCCCCGGCAAACCCACAGCTAGCTCCGGCAAGAAGGGCAACCATTAAAGCCGGGCCAAACATTATAACGGTAAAAATCAACAATATACTAAATTCATGGAAATTTGGCGGTAGTAGTTTAAGTCGGTTAATTATTTCCGGCGATACTATCGAGCATCGGATTAAAGCCACGGAAATTATTATTCACTGTTACCAGCAACAAAAAACCACCCTTGATTTAAGCGGGTATAAAATAAATATGTTGCCCAATGGGTTTTTACGCTACTTTATTCATTTACGGGAATTCAATCTAAGCGATACAGGAATAGCTTATTTACCAAACGATATTAGTACGCTAGTCAATCTAAAAACTTTAATACTATCCAATAACCCAATAACAGACTTTTCGAGTCTCTACCTTGCTACCAAAAACCTGGGAGCAGATATTATCCTGGCGCAGCGAGACTATCTAAGTTATTATAGGGCAATCCTAGAAGCGTGGGAGAAAGAATTTCTGATTAAGGAAAGATTTGTCAGAGAAAATGCTAAAAACCTGATTCTTAATTCATTACGCGATAACACTACTTATCTTGACTTAGCCAATTTACAGCTAAGCTCATTTCCTTTGGACATTATAGATAAATTTACTAATCTAAAGCAAATCAATCTTAGCAATAACCAATTTAGTGACTTAATACAGTTAGAGCAGAAATTAGCAGCCAAGGGAATACAAGTAATCCATTCCAAAGCTGAAGAATTAAAAATAATTGAATATAAATTTAATAGCTGGATTAATGAGTTACAAAAAAATTCACAATATAACAAAAAAACGGTAGTTGCCGCATGGAAGACATTAACCGAATGCTTTAATAGTAATCAGAAGAAACTTGATTTATCATCGCTTGCCCTACCTTCCCTGCCGGATTTGTTTAAACACTTTGAATTCGTGGAAGAACTAAATTTAGCTGCCAATTCATTGGATTGTTTTCCTAAAGAAATATCTAAACTAATTAAACTAAGCCACTTGAATTTATCAAAAAATAGACTTAGCAATTTGCCAAGCGATTTAGATAATTTTAAGCAAATAAAAGTATTAATTTTGTCAAATAACGAGTTAACAGAGCTACCGCAAGCCATCATCAGCCTAGCTCAATTAGAAGTACTGGAATTATCTTCAAATAAATTAGCAGAACTATCTGGCATGCTAGGAAAATTAGTGAATTTGCGGCAATTGGACCTATCCGATAATAAAATTCCAGCAATACCAGAGGTAATAGGCGATTTGCTAAACTTAAAATCGCTGGCAATTGAAAATAATAAATTAACAACGCTCCCTTCTTCAATCAGTAAATGTAGCAACTTAACCATATTAGAATTAAATAGAAATATTATCCGTTCACTTCCCCCTTCAATCGGGAATTTGGCTAATTTAATAAACTTAAATTTAAGATCGAACTCCCTAAATTCGCTACCGGATACTATAGGCAATTTAGCCAATTTGATAGATCTTGATATCAGCCAAAATAATTTAACAGAACTGCCTGAATCATTTGGGCAATTAAAAAAACTTTCACGGCTTTATATCTCAAGAAATTTTCTTTCTAATCTCCCAGATTCCATAGGCAATCTGCAAGAATTAGATATATTGTCAATAACTAATAATAACTTAAAGTCTCTGCCAGAGTCATTAGCCAATTTAACTAAATTAAAATATCTTGACTTAAGAGAAAACCTATTAATATATCTGCCACGAGATATTGGCCGGTTAATAAATTTAGGATCTCTTTATCTTACAGATAACAAATTAAAGCTTCTGCCTGAGTCTTTCGGCCATCTAGCTAATCTCACAAAACTTGACCTAACTAATAATTGCCTTGAAACCCTGCCAGAGTCAATTGGCCTAATGACTAAATTGATAGGTATTGATGCCCAAGAAAACAAATTGACTTATTTGCCTGAATCATTTGGCAATTTAACAAATTTAGTTAGTCTATTACTTCAAAAGAATCAACTAGTTACCTTACCTGAATCATTTGGCAACCTGAAAAAGCTAATTAATTTAAAATTAGAAAAAAACAATTTGCAAATGATCCCTGGGTCTTTTAGTAAATTAACCCAATTCACCTCCTTATATCTTAATCACAACCGTTTAACTTACCTAGCTGAGTCAATTGCTGGTTTAGGATATTTACAGGAACTGGAAATAAGTAATAATCAACTTGTTACACTACCTGAATCAATTACAAATTTAACTAAATTAACTAAATTGGATATTAGTAATAACCAATTAAGTGAGCTACCACTGTCTTTTGGTAAAATGAATAATCTGAAATTTCTAAATATAAGTGAAAATAAGCTTGAGTATTTGCCAGAGTCCTTTAGCGGACTCAAAAATTTAAAGATCTTATACTTATGGAATAATATGCTTAGAAGCTTACCTAATTCTATTAATAATTTATCGAATTTACAAGCCTTATATTTAAATGATAATAAAATAACTGCTCTGCCAGAAAATTTTAGCAAATTACCAAGCTTAAACCGACTATTCCTAAACCGTAATCAGCTTAACTATTTACCTGACTCTTTTAAAGGATTAAATAACTTATCGATCTTATCAATAAATGAGAACCGGCTAAAAGCCCTTCCTGAATCTTTTGGTTACTTGCCATGCCTGTGGATGCTTGAAATAAATAAAAACCAGATAGCCGAGTTTCCTGAGTCTTTTGGCAATTTAAGATATTTAAGGTATTTAAAAGCCAATTCTAATAAACTATCTACGCTTCCAGTTTCATTTAGCAAATTAACTAATATTGCAATTATTTCATTGAAAAATAATCAGCTTACTGCCCTACCTGAATCTTTAGATAAATTAACCCTTTTGGCTGCCCTATATCTTGATGATAATAAAATTAAGCAATTACCTAGTTCAATAGGCAATTTAACTAAACTAAGCAGTATTTGCTTTAGTAAAAATCAGATAGCTAGTTTACCCGAATCATTCTACAAATTAACCAAGCAAACTCGCTTGGATATCTCTGGAAATATGTTTGACCGGCTATCTCCAAAATTTGGCTTATTCCATAATTTGACCGAACTTAATTTTGCTGGAAATAATTTTGAATACCTCCCTAATGAAATCTATACGCTACAAAAAGTAGAATCGCTAAATTTAAGTGAAAATAAAATACCCTTACTTTTAGAGCAAATTCAGCAATTATCCAAATTGCGCAGACTATTTCTAAGTGGCAATCGATTAAGTATTTTGCCTGATCAGATCGGGGAACTAAATTGTTTGACTGAACTTGAGCTTGATAGAAACCAGATCAAAATGTTACCAATAACTTTTGGCAAATTGCAAAAATTAACTACTCTGAATCTTTCTGAGAATTTTTTAAAATATTTACCAAGTTCATTTTGCAAACTGGCCAAATTAGCTAAATTAAATCTAAAGGGAAACAAATTTGTAGTAATACCTGACTCAATAGATAGTCTATCTAAGCTTACTGAACTTAATTTAAGCAGCAATCTAATTACTTCTTTACCGCATTCTTTAAGTAATTTACTAAACTTAAAAGCCCTATTACTCAATGTCAACCTACTTAGAGAGCTACCTGAATCTTTTGGCAATTTACAAGGACTTTCTTACCTCAATTTGAGCGATAATAACCTAGAAAAATTGCCTGACAGCTTTGGCAACTTATGGCAGCTTAACAAGCTATATCTTGGAAATAATCTGCTAACTACAATTCCAGCCTCAATTTATAATTTAAAAAATTTACTTGATCTAGAAATAGATTTTAATGCTCTAAAAAGTTTAACGGCTAATCCCCAATGGCTTAATGATCTAAACTTGTTAGAGATACTACCTAATAAAAAAATCACCAAGAAAAAAGTGGTCATGGTTACAAAAAAATTATTTGGAAATATTAATAATCCGCAAACTATGATTCATTTTAATGGCAACCAGATAAACAGGTTTTTTAGCCGTATTCCTAACGAAACTGTAGCTTAAAAAATTTAATTTATAATTAAAAACCGAAAGGGAGAGATCAAATGCATCCTAAAATAAATAGTTCAGTATATTTACCCCGTTATCTATTAGATATATATAATAGCCGAAAAGTACGTAACCATAATGAATATGCAGATTCATTTATTTTAAGTGCAAGTAAAAACGCAGGAGACGCACCAGGTGCTATATATACCAAAAAAGGAAAAAGATGGTTAGCGAAAATAGGCTACCATTTTGAGGAAAGCAAAAGCCATAACTTAGCATCAAGCCAATCAATTCCTGAAAATTCATTAACTAATAGAGCGGCCATGCTTAATTGCGCTATGGAAAAAATAGCTACGGATTTTTACTATATCTTAGCACAAGGGGCTTTTCTTACTGCAACTACCAGGTTAATCAATAAAAAATTTGTAAATGAGCATACAAAAAATAATGGTCTTGTGCGCGACTTAATGGATAGAATTAATGAACCGCGTGCAATCAGTAAACAGATTTCAGAAGGATTACACCTGTTTTGTAAATTTATTGATGACTACCTCCCAATTAATGAAGATATAAAAGCTTGCTATAATAATAAGCAGTTTAGTTTTATGGAATTTATTATTGAGTTTCGTCGTCCACCAGAATATCTATCGATAAATGGTAATATTATGCGATTAGTTGGCCTAATGGAGATACTGGCTATCTCACGTCTAGTCCATGATACCGATACTTTAGGTGAAGAGTTTGGCAATTTGGGAATAAAAATCATCAAAGACAATTCTGGCGAACTCGTTGCCAAAGCAGTCAAAATTGATCCTGGCAGCTCATTCTGTCAAGATGAATGGAATCTATTTCTAAATAGTATAAATAGCGATAAAATTAATGCAACTAAAGGTGAGGATGAACTTAATTTTAAATTTATCCTAAGAGATTTACGCGATATTCAATACAGTAATAACCGCTCGAGATTCGAATGGAAGCATTTAACCGATATACAGAAAAAAGAATTTTTAACTGCTTTAGGTTTGGGGATCAATATTTTAAGAAATACCATAATCCTAGATTTTCTTATTTATCGGGAAGGAAAGTTTAATAGTTATGGCAAAGTCCTTAGCCTAAAATCTAATTATGCTTTAGAACTTTTTGACTTAATTTCGGATAATATTAATGAACTTGAGAAAATATATACCGCAGATTCTAGTTTTCTTCTAAAAGATGATAGTTTTGTTAATCCATATACCAATGCAAAATTAGCCACCGACCAAAACTTTGTAATTGTGACCCCAGGACCACTAGCACAATATAAATCATTAAAAAAATGTTTAGATAGCTGGAACGAAAACCCACTTGCCTATACCAATAATTTAAAGAAGAATGAAATGAAGGTTATGGCTAATATCGAAGTAAAGCAAATACTTTTAAATGCGTATATGAATGAAGATAGTAAAATATCTCTAGCCGGCTACTCAATAGCAACGCTTCCTGTAGAAGTCTTTTCTCACTTTGCAAATATCACGGAAATTGACATGAGTAGGAATAGTTTGACTTCATTACCAAGTACAATCAGCTGCTTACCTCGACTAAACATTATTAATCTTACTAATAATCCGCTAAGCAACTTCCAAGATTTAGCATGTAAATTCAAAAAATTACGCCCCAAATTAATTCTTGAACCCAAAAAAGAAGAGAAGTTACTACTAGTATTACTTGATGTTTGGAAAAATGCACAAGAATGCCCAAAATCAGAATTGGCAGATCGGGATAAAGCTAAAAAGATACTTTTAGCTGCCTACCACAATAAGAATATAAATAGTATCTCGCTTGAAGGACTAAGCAGTATTCCCTGCAGTGTTTTAAAATATATAGAGAATCTAAAATATTTAGATCTTAGAAAAAATCAATTCGCAGCAGATTATGTACCTTACTTTATTCCTTTACATATTGAGCTAACATTAACTGAGCAACAAGAAGAGTGTTTTGTCTCTGCGAAACTTGAATCCTGGATAAAAGATGCGCCAAAAGATGAAGAAGCTACACGCATTAAAGCACACAACCTGATTTATCAATGCTATTCTAAACAATATAGCGATTTAGACTTATCCGGCTTGAATTTATCTGAATTACCTGATGGTGTTTTCCGTTACTTTAAAAAGCTAAGAAGCCTAAATTTATCTTGCAACAAATTAAGCTATTTACCGGATGATATTTGTAAATTGACTAAATTAATTTCACTAAACTTAGAACATAACCAGTTTCACCAATTTCCCTCAGGCGTGAAACTTTTAATTGAGCTAGCCGAGTTAAACTTATCATCAAATAATTTATTCAAATTTCCAGAGGAAATTAGTGAGTTAATTCATTTACAAGAACTGTATTTAGCGAGGAACAAGATAAGAACACTACCAAATCATATTGATAACCTTCGATCTCTTAGAATATTTAGTTTAAATGGTAATTATCTTGAATATATACCAGCTAGCTTATCCAATATAGTCTGCTTAGAAAATCTTGAGTTAGCCGACAACCAGCTACAAGAGCTCCCTGCTAATATCGGACTATTAACTAAATTAAAAGTTTTAGATCTGACTAAAAATAGCTTGAACAAGCTACCTATTAGTATTAAAAGGTTGGGGGCGTTAGAAGTACTTCGTTTATCGCAAAACCAATTTATCATTGTGCCTGATGAAATTACCAAATTAAAAAAACTAACATCTCTAAGCCTAAGAGGCAATATGTTAAAGTCAATTCCGAATAATATTGATGAACTTGTAAATCTAAAAAACCTATTTATTATGGATAACAATATTAGTGAGTTACCGCCAAGCATTTATAAACTAAAAAATCTAGCCACCATTGACTTTACCAATAACCCTGTACGTGGAGTTTCTGCATTGGTAAGTTAGAATTAGGGGTTATTAGATTAGGCTAATTAACTTTTTAATAGTAAGTATAATTAAAATTACTTATTTTCTGTCTTAATATCTGTAGCTACCATGCTTTCACTTGGTAGCATGACCAGCAATTCATTAGGCTTAATTAGGTTAAGCTCGTGCCGCGCTCTAGCCTCCATCATCTCAGGAGACCCTTTTAACTCCTGTAGATGGCTAACCACACTATCATTACGCTTCTGAAGCTTTTGATTAGTCTCATTTTGCTGGGCAATAGTACGGGATAACTGATTGCTATCATAAATACCACCGCGGCCAAACCATAATTCGTATTGAAATAAGGCAATGACTCCGAGTAGAACAATAAAAAGAATTTTTTGCATAGAATAATACAGCACTATGAAACAAAATATAATTAGATATTTTAACATACCATATACAAGTCTACGCTTCAATAAACTCGTTTATGATAAAAATACCTAATAACTTGATTTTAATTTTCTAAAATAAGTAGATTCGCATAATACCTTATTATTTTTGAGCACGTTACATATATAATTACCAAGGTGCTGCACTTAATACTAGAGTTGCTTACTTATATCAAAATATTTGTCGGCATTTTATGACTTAATTCTTTCTTAGCTATTTCTTTGTCTAATAGATAAAATCACAATTATAATTAAGTTCAAACTCTCAATACCGTGCACTTTAGTAGCTGTATGGTATTTATGCATGTCATTTGTAATTGATTTAATATGATTTAATTTTAGAAAAGTAAAGACTAAAATTAGCATATATTTTTAAAAACAGGAGATATAAATGAAGAATATTTGGATTGTATTAGCTAATGTAGAGCATGCTGATATTTACAGTTACTCACCTAGCCTGCCACATAAACATACTTTAGTTAGAAGCATGGATCATCCAGAAAGTAAATTAAGGAATAACCAGTTATCATCTGACCAGATTGGACAGTTCAGTCAAGGAACTGGCGGTCATGCGACCTACCAGCATAATAACCCTCATCAAGTCGAAGTAGAACATTTTACCCATGAGATTGCTCAATTCATAGATAAAAGCCGTACCCATAACTTATTTGAAGAACTGGCAATTGTTGCCGGCCCTCAGATGTTGGGTAAACTACAAGATGCCCTACCAGCACAAGCTCAAAAATTAGTAAAAGTAAAAATAGATAAAGACTATTTACCCGCAATTCGTGATGGCGAATATACATTGGATGAGGTAGCACATACTATTGATAATAAAATAAAGCAGCAGCAGAATAATTTAAACCGCTAGAAATTGTTCACTTTTAAATTCTGGAGGGATAGTTGCAGAATCCTACATTTTACAGGAGTAATAAACTGCAGTCAATTTTAATGAAACAAGTGCAAGAATGCTAAGCCTTCTCTTCAAAATTAACTACAAAATTATTAGTTAACACATTATTAATTTATGCAAATTCAGCCACTTAGGTATACGATAATAGTATTAGCGAAAATCTAAATAGTTTAAAATAGTTTATCTTTGATAATTAATTAAGAGGGAGATAAAAGTGAATAGAGATACTATAAAATTAATTAGCGTTTCTGTACTTGCCGGTGCAATCTTTGGCTGCAGTAGTGGTAGCAGTAGCTCAGGGACATCGTCTACATTAACGATTACTCCAGTTACAGCAACACCTGCAGGTTCAGCTCCGGCACAAAACCTGGGGGCCGGGATGGGCACTGGTTCAGTATTCGTTAATGCATCAACAGGGAATCCCTTATACTTATTAGGGAACGCCAATGGTTCTTTATATGCTACCTTAACAGCAGATACCGGCATGACCGGAGGCCCAGCTATAATTGGTGGATGGTTAACTTCAACCAATCAAATTTTTGGTCCGGCACCAGCCCCGGATACTGTCGCAACATATTTTATAGCAAATCTAACTCTACCGTTGAGTACTACTTCAGTGAATTCAGCTAGCTGGGAATCAGCAACACTAACAAACACTAATCGCACCATATGTTTTGGATCGCCACAGCCTGGACCTAGCGGATGTGCCGGAAGTAATGCGCCAACTGGTGCTAGATTCGTAAGTTCAAATAGCGGCAATACTAATTTTATGTTTGTTGGCTACGGCCAGCCAAGCACTTTGGGTTCTGCATCAATCGGATATAACATATTGTCAAACATTAACGGCGCCGGCACCCCTGCAACTTCAGAAGCCTATATACCTTTGAATTCATGTGTTTCAAGTGGTAGCGGTGCTAATGGTGAAAGCGCAACTACCGTTTCAGCTATTGCTGCTTCGAGCTTCCAGAGTAATCCATTATTTATAGCCGGAACTAATTCCGGTGATGTATGTGTGGGAGTAATTCCAGCAAGTTCAGAGGCTACAGCATTTACAGATGCCACTTTATTTAACCTGACTGCTAGAATAATCGCTGCTGGAGCTAGCTATACATTTGAATCAGCTCCTGTTACTGTTAATGGTCTACAAGCCACTGGTGGGTACAATAGTTTGGGTGCAGTAAATGCAATTGCAGCAACACCGCAGGGTAGTAACAATACTACGACCTTAATTGCTTGGACCCAAGGTAGTAGTGGAGTTTACGCAGCTTGGATAACAAATAGCACAAGTAGTCCAATTAAGTTTGCCAATCTGCTAAATAGCAATTACTATGTAAATGCCCCTTCAAACCAGGCAGTTTCTGTTATCTATGTTGATTTTAATAATAATATTTATGTTGGTACTTTCAATAATATAGTATATGTATTACCAAATGGTTCAAATACTTGGTTGAGCGCGGCAATCCCTAATGCTACCAGCAACACTAAAATCTACAATTTTTCAGCAGGATATAACGGTAATGTGTACGCATATACAGTAACCGGCGGAACTACGCCATATGTTTACTCGCTGAGCTTTTAGAATTTGCTATTTTTGCAAATCGTAGATTTTTCATTTTGATTGATACTCTTTGGACTCTATCACATGGTAACTTAAAAGTTGACCATGATGTCATAGAGTCCAGCCGCTTTTTTGACAAACACTCAGTTTGTTCTAATCAATTTTTTCAATAAATGTCAAAAAATGCTATTTTTTATCTTGTACTAAGATATTTTGGCAAATTGGAATAGGTTTTTGGAAAGATACTGCGTGCCCTGAGTTTTTGACCATAATTATCATAGAGTTAGGATAATTTTCAATTGACCTAAGGGCAATGCCTTGATTTATAATTGCATCGTTTTCGGGTAGATAAAAAGTTGCTGGTACGACTGAATTATTGAACTTAGTAATATTATTTTTCGACATTTGCCACTGATCTATAGCTTGTGCTTGTTTTTTAATTATATCGATGGAAGGAAATAAACCTATTACCTGGTTATTTATAAATTGGGATTTATACTGATCTAACTCACTACGGTTATAATCGAATAAATTACGATTAAAAACATAGTCAAGGACGTCATCACCACTACTAAAGCCGCCATATTTCTTCGCTCTATTAACCAACCCAGACTCAGTTGTCGGTACTACCGGGGCCAAAAGGTATAAATGGTTATAGCGGTTTGCAGCGTAAAAGCTAGTCTGAAGCGCTACAGCACCACCCATTGACCAGCCGATTAAAGCAGGTTTTTTAAGACGTAGTTTTGCCGTGAAAGAATTAACGCCTTTTGCCATAGTCTGAATACTAATTGTTGTCGGAGCTTTATCTGGAGAATTGATTCCGGCATAATCAAGTAGATAAACCGTATGATCTTTTGCCAGACATTGCACAAAGTCCTTATTCCAGAAATTGCTGGTAGTTGCATAACCGGTTAAAAGAATAAAAGGTCTTTCACCCACTTTATTACCAGCCTGATAATAATGGATCTTTTGGCCATTTATTGTAACCATTTTGCTTACAAATGGGTCGGCCATAACCAATTTGCTACTCAATATTATTAATAACGCTTTATAAATACTACGCTTTATCATTATTATTCCTCCAATAACACAACATTTTATTTAACCATATCCATATTTACGCTTGCTTAATTGATAATTTTAGCTTCGATTAAAAATCAGGATTGCATCTAAAAAGACATTCTAGCAAAAAAACACAACCTAAGATGCCTTAATTTTTGTCCTTACCACTAGCTTGGTATAATTTATTAGATCAAGCGTTTGATAATTAACAAGTTATCCACAATATGTAAACATGACTATTCAACTATACTGTGTGCAATATAAATTAAAAGGCTAAATTCAATAAGTTAAGTTATGCTTAAGTTTAAAATCAACGCTTTTATCCTACTGATTTATATTTTAACAAAGCGTGTGAATTTTAGGTTGCTGAACGCATTTAGAAGTGAAATGTGAATAACTCTATAATTTTTTGGATTTATTAGCCATGCCGGCAAAGTTATCCACATTTAATTGACAATTAAGCTATTAATAAATGTTAGTTCATCCATTTTCATAAGACAAATCAAATAGTTGAACTCAAATATCCCTAATACAGTTTTGGCATATCACTTTCATCATAAAGCCTCATAAGGAGGCATGGCTAAAATTTTTAGCATTTACTATTTTCAAGGAACTATACTATTAACAAATTATCCACAGAATATGTACACAACTATTCAGCTAAATTGTGTAAAAACTAATTTTATGAATGTATTTCTGCAGCTTAGAAAAAACATAGTCACCTCTAAAAACAGCTAATAGAAGTTTAGGTTATCCGCCAACAATTGACAAGGCTATTAACGATTTGTGCAGTAAATATTAAATTAATTCGTCTTGGCCCTCGATATGCTTTTTATCAACAATGGCGCTTACCTTGCCATCAGCTAATTTTATATTAATTCGAGAATGATGTTTCGCTTGCTTTACACTTTGAACTACTCTGCCCTTATCATCATTAATAATAGCATAGCCACGACTAAGGATATTCTCTGGATTAAGTAACGAGAGCGATTTCGCCAAATTTGTCAAATTAGTATTGCGATCCTTGAGATATACAAGCATTGAACGGCCTAGCCTTAACTGGTTTCGTTCAAGTTTTTCTTTTAGGGGAACAGTATCGATTTTTAGCCGCTCTATTTTTGATTGAAATAAATTCAACTGCCAGTTTAGGCTATTTAGATAATTTTTAAAACTAGATACTAGTTTCCCCTGAAGTTGGCTCAAGTTTGTATGTTGGGATTTCAGTTGGTTAAGCGGATTAACTGCTTTTAGATGTGCTAAGGCTAAGTCCAGCCGCTGCTGTTTATCATTTATAATTTGGTCAAGCTGATAACGTAAATCAAATTGCAATCGATTTATCTTTTGCAGCCACTCTTGCCGGCTTTTTGCCACTAATTCAGCAGCAGCAGTGGGAGTTGGGGCTCGTAAATCAGACACAAAATCAATAATAGTAGTATCCGTTTCATGGCCAACAGCACTAATTATCGGTATTTGGCTAGCAAATACTTCACGAGCTACGGCTTCTTCATTGAAGCACCATAAATCCTCCATGCTGCCACCACCACGGCAGACAATCAATACATCAACTTCATTGCGTAAATTTGCAGTACGTATCGCACGTACTAACTGCATGGTAGCATCATTACCCTGGACCGCGCTGTGGTAAATAATTACCGGAATATTGGGCATACGGCGTTTTAAAGTAGTTAAGACATCCCTTATTACCGCGCCTTCTTTGGAAGTTACTACTCCGATAGTTTGGGGGAAGAATGGAATCGCTTTTTTATACTTTTGCTCAAAAAGCCCTTCATCACGGAGTTTAGTTATTAATCTTGCATATGCTTCCCATAGTTCGCCAAGACCAACCTTCCTGATTCTTTCAACATTAATTTGATATGATCCATTTTGTGGATAAAGAGTTACCCTGCCGCGCACTTCAACCTGAGTACCATTTTCAACAGGAAAATCGAGTAATGCAGCAAGCTTGGCAAACATTACACAAGAAATTTTTGCCCCTTCATCCTTTAAATCAAAATACAAATGTGAATATGTTTTAAGACCTGAGACTTCACCACGAATCCACATAATGGGTAGATTATTCTCAAGAACAGATTTAGCCATCTTATTTAATTGGCTGACACTGATTACTTCATCTGTAGTAGAAGAAGTTTTTGTCATAAAATCCTTTTGCAGCACAACGGTCCCTTTCCGAAGCAGTATTTTTCAAGCTAGTGAGGATTATACCAGTAAATTTGCATAACCGTTTTACGCTTACTCCTAGCCCCTCTACCTTTAAACTGACACATATAGTCTAATATCGTCCATAATTCACATAAATGAAGCACTCTTATAAATATATTAAAACGGCTGGAACTCCAATTATGCGTAGCAGTTAATACTACTTGCAATAGTTTATTTTATTAGATTTATTCTGAGGGAGACTTGATTTATAACGAATTATGGAGAATATTAGACTTTGTTTATGAATTGGCGTTATTTGTTGAACTGTTTGAGTTTCGCGAGTTTTCAACAAATAGCCAATGAATAATTACAAAGTCTTATATTCGGAAAATTGAGTTATAAATCAAGTCTCCCTCAGAATAAATCATTTACAAGAAACATGCATTTTGCAATTCATTTGGTAAAAATGTCCGGTATTAAGCAATCCAGCTTCTTAAATGATCATAAAAGCAACAAATACTGTGATATTTAATTTCATATAATTTATTATATTTACTTAGTAAATGTTATAATAAAAAAATAATAAATAATATAACTTAAATTTGCGCGGATAAATTAATAGGAGGACCTAATGTACGTTAATAATTATAATAATAAAAAGTTCTTTTTACCTTTCACAGTTGCCTCTATAACAATTTTAACTGCCTGTAATGGCGGTAATAATGGAGCACCATTGCAACAATCTGCAACAACAAAAACCGAAGTATCTTGTATTAACGCCACAATAAGTAGTTCAAACTTAAGTTACGGTTATACAACTCTTAGTATTGCACTAAACAATACTTGTGCGAATGAGCAATCCCTGGCTAATTATCAAATCAACCTAAATTCGCAGGACATATCCGCAAACAGCATAAATATCAATAGCTTTGTCAACTATTGGATAAATAACGCTAGTTATAATCTATCCCTTAGTAGCCTAGGAAATAACCAGTATAGTGGCAAAGTAACGGCATCAAATTCTAAGCCGACTATATTACCCGGACAAACTATTACTTTAATTGGGAGTACTAACTTAATAGACCCTTACGATTTAGGAACGGCAAAAAAATCACTAACCATAAATGGTTTATTGCAATACCCGCAGTCACCGGATACTCCTAATGAAACCAACTGTGTATCTGCGGCATTAAATTATTCAGCTAATAACCCAAGTTATACTAATGGAGGAATTACCTTCACCAATAATTGTAAAAGTACTATTGGATTTTTGGATACCTTGCCAATTACTTTTAAATCTCAAGATATAACTTCTGCCGGAGTCAATCTAAATAATTTAAGCGCGTATGTCAATAATAAAAATTATTCATTAACCTTAACACGTGATGCCAACAATATGGTTAATGGCAGTGTTAAAGCCAGTTCTTCACGGCCATATATTCTACCTGGCCAATCGATTACCTTGAATGGCGACGCGGGTTTGCGTGCAACTTATGACTTGGATACTGCCCAACAGTCATTCGCTTTAAATGGAATTAAACAATATCCCGAAATTCCAACGCATGTACCAGTTCCAGGTTGTCTTAGCGCAACTATTAACTACTCTACAACGAATCCAAATTATACTTCGGGCAATATTACCTTAACCAATAACTGTGGCAGCAATCAGTTTCTTGACAGTCAAAGCATTAAACTATCATCCCAAGATATTACAACACGCGGAGTGACTCTAAATACTTTAAATAACTATTCAATAAATAATACTTCATATCAGTTAAAGTTTACACCAGGAGCAAATAATACGTTGATTGGGTCTTTTACATCAGCGTACTCGCGCCCGGTTATTCTTAAAAATCAATCAATTACTTTCAGCGGGGATGCTAAAGTAGTACAGCCATTTGATCTCGATAGTGCACAACAATCACTAATGTTAAACGAGCTTTACCAATATCCACGTAAAGTGCCAACATTAGCGCCTACCGACTGTGTTAAAGCAAAAATAGAAGTAAGTAGCAATAGTACCAGTTATGTACCATTTACTATTACTCTTACTAATAGCTGTAATATAGTACAATTATTAAAAGGAAGTGCAATTACCCTAACAGGTCAGAATACCAAGAGCCAAGCATTACCGCTTCTTACAATCAGTAATATGTGGCAAAACAATACTTCATTTAGCATAAACTGCCTCAATCGCAGTAGTAATAACCAGTATTGCACAATTAATTCAACTGATGGCTATCCTTTCATGTACCCGAACCAAACTCTTACTTTTAGTGGTGGAGTAAACTTAAATGGTAATAGTCTTGATAGTTCTACACTTTTAAATACTATTTTATACCAGCCATCCGGCATCGTGTCTTCGACGCCTATACAGTCAGATGGTACAATTAATAGTTTACAAAATGTTCCGACTACAGGAACTGGTAGAAGAACAATTACCTTTGTAAATACCAGCTCGCAAAATATTAAAATTAGCCAGATCACACCTATGCAACAGTTACCGGCTGATATTACGCTTAATACGGCTAAAACTTCATGTAAAGTTGATTTGATCTTAACGCAAAACCAATCTTGCGACCTAGTATATGATTATAGGCCTAAATATGAGGGAGTTAGCTCCGCGATTAATATTAGTATGGCAGGAATAGGTACTGATGATGGTAAAATTTATACGAATACCGTCAGCATACCATATTCTTCGCGCATTACCCAAAACGTTTTTAATGGATTAGCTAACCTAACTAACCCGAAACAAGGGTTTGAAGTAACAAAAACTAGTGCCGTTAGCTGGGCTAGTAACGTGATTACCAATGTGCCTACCGGATCTTTTGGCCTAGTGTCATATACAATAACCAATACTTCAAACACGAATTTGTATGCTATTACATTGTTGCCGTCTAAAGTTACTGGTAGTGGCCTGCCAAGCGGGATTATTTATGATGACACCCGAACAACCTGCGGCTTAAATAACAAATTTATGTTAAAACCAAGCCAAAGTTGCGTTGTAGTATTCAAATACCAACCGACAATTAAAGGAGACGCCGGAACCGTTAATTTTAACCTTAGCGCCATAGATGACTGGAATAATTATTACTCCAGTAATATTACCGCAATAGCATACTCCTCCAGGAAATAAGCCAAAACCAAATAATCCGGTATCATTAATGATCCGGATTATTTTTTTAAAATTTAACTACCCAAGATTCCAGCCAAAAATATTGATAGACGCAAAGCTCTTAAATAATATAAGCTTATTGCTTTAAAAATTAAGTTAGCAGGAGTTTTTCATGAAATATAAGATAATCGTTAGTTTTAACTGCAGCAAAAGAACGGTAAAACAGAGCGTTGAAGATGCCAAACTGCTTTCATTAATAGTAAATAAGACACGTGATGCGTCTAAATCATCTTTATTTATCATTAGCGAAGATAATGAAGTTGATTTCCAAATTACCGATGTTGACTTAAAAGCTTCAGTAACTGAAAATTCAACAAATGAAAAATCCATAAACCCGGAAGATATTGCAAAGCTGGTAAATTTAAACAAAGAACAAGCACGTCGCATCAAAGAACTTGAAAAAACACTAGCATCGATCAAGAATGTTATTACAAAATCAGAAGTAAGTGAAAACCAAACTATCAAAGAAGCCTCACCACAATTAGCGGCCACCGGAATGGTAAAAGAGAATACGGAGAGTACTATACAGCCAATAGCCAAAAGAAAAGTTACAAAATCAGTTACTCCTTCAAAAGAGGCTAAGAAAATAAAAGGTGCTTAATGCACAAGATAAGGCCAGATCAAGTTTTTAATGCTTGTTGAACTGCTTAATAAAGTCTAAATAGCTAAGTTCTCGCCAATCCCCCAATGGCAGATCATTAAGCTTAACACCGCCAATAGCAGAACGAATTAGCCTAAGGGTTGGTAATCCAACTTTGGCAGTCATGCGTCTTACTTGGCGGTTTTTACCTTCACAGATTGCTATTTCTAGCCACGAGGTTGGTACGGTTTTTCTGAAGCGAACAGGAGGTACCCTTTCCCATAGCATTGCCGGTTCAGGAATTATGCTAACTTTGGCTTTAGCTGTTTTAAAATCGCCAAGGTCAACACCATTTTGTAAATGTTCAACTTGCTCGCTAGTTGCAATACCCTCAACCTGGACCCAGTAAGTTTTAAATTTCCTAAATTTTGGTTCGCTAATTAATGCTTGTAACTTGCCATTATTAGTTAAGACCATCAATCCTTCACTATCTGTATCTAATCGTCCCGCAGGGTATACACCAGGTATCGAGATAAAGTCTTTTAAAGTTTTATGGGGTGGATTTGGCGAAAATTGGCTGATTACCCCATATGGTTTATTGAATAAAATAATTTTAGTCATGCTAGTTTATAATTTTGCTTGGCATAAATCTTGAGTCCATCAAATACCTGTTCAGCCACTTTTTGCCTGAATTCTTGGGTGCGCAATAAATCTTCTTCAGTCGGATTGGATACAAAAGCTGATTCCACCAAGATAGAAGGTATATCGGGGGCTTTTAATACTGCAAAACCAGCGCGCTCTACCCCATTACTATGTAATTTATTAATATCTTTTAATTGCGAAAGAACAATCTGGCCAAGCCGGCTGCTTTTACGCATGGTGTAACTCTGGGTCATGTCCAATAAAATTCTATTAACAGTACTATCCCGAGTTTTGAAAGACATTCCACCAATTAGATCGGAGTTATTTTGGCTAACAGCCATAAATTTAGCAAAGGCACTGCTGGCACCATTGTCAGAAAGAATAAATACTGAAGAACCGCGTGCCTGCGGTGAAGTAAAAGCATCGGCATGAACTGAAACAAATATATCAGCCTTAGCTTTTCTAGCAATAGCGACCCGGGTTGCCAGCGGAATGAATATGTCTTGCGAACGGGTTAGTTGGGCTTGCATAAAGTCACTTGAATTAATCAAATCACGAAGTCGTTTGCCGATATCAAGTACGATATGTTTTTCTTTTGTACCTTGCGGACCGATAGCACCAGGATCTTCACCGCCATGCCCCGGATCAATCATGACTAAAATCTTGCCGCGAGATACGGGCTGTTTTTGGCCGCCTGGGACAGTTATTTCAGGAACGTCTTTACTCCGCTGGCTAATTTGGTCTACACTAGACTCAGGTGCAGCACTTTTATCCGAATTTAACTGTAGAAACGCGAGCAGCTGGTCATTTAATGGTGCACTTTCATCTTGCTGGCTAAAGGCTTTACCAACTGGGTACATATCAAAAACATACCGATATTTATAATTCACACTACCAAGGCTTACCGGGTCAATAGTTTGTGTCTGCGCTGAAACCGGTTGCCTAACATAAATTACAATCCGTACTTTAGTTGGCGTATTTTGACCAACTTTAATCCCACTAATGATTGGATCTTTATCAAATTGGTTTTCGGTAAGATTTTTTAATACCGCGTTAAGGTTAGAGTTAAGTATGTCAATTACAAACCGGTTCGGGTTGGTTAAGCTAAAATATTTGGCCTTGATATTTTCTTCAGCTTCGATCGTTAAGCGGGTATATACATCGGATGGCCAAATACGTACTGAGATAATTTGATTTACACTATCTTGAGTAATTTTGGTACCATTAGGGCCAGCTATTGCTTTTTTAGTATTTACTAGTAAAGTTAATCCAGAAAAAAAGCCAAATTTAATTAGATTTCGTCGTTGATGGTCAAATTCTTTAGACATTCTTCACCTATATTTGACAATGCAGTTACGGTTAATTTGCGCATATCATTTGCTATTATTTCAATGCTTATTGCCCAATCAATTTTGGGAATTAAAGCATTAGCTTTCTCTGCCCATTCAATGAAGCAAATCGGCTCATCTTGGAAATATTCATCAAAGCCGGCATCAAACCACTCCTCAGGATCATTAAAGCGATAAAGATCAAAATGCAAAATCTGTAACTGATTCACTTGATATGGTTCTACCAAGGTAAAGGTAGGACTTTTAATTATGCCATTTACACCTAAAGCACGCAAGACTTCACGGGTAAAAGTTGTTTTACCCGCCCCCAAATTTCCAGTTAGCGTTATTACAAAATTTGGTACAATCGATGTTGCTACTTTTTGTGCTATAGCGTGGGTAGCATAAATGTCTTTTAAAATATAACTTTTTTGCATATAAATATTAAATAGAAAATATATGGTGGATTATAACATAATCAAGGAATTGATTATCAACAAAGCCCATGCATTTGGCTTTCTAGAAGCTAAAATTAGTAGCATTATCATACAGCCTGACGCGATTGATAAATTTAATACCGCTTTAGCCAATAATTATGCAGGTGATATGTATTACCTAAAGGAAAATACTCAATTAAGATTTAATCCAACATTGCTAAAACCTGATACTCTAAGTATCATCTCAGTCAAAATGCCATATTTAACCAAGAGTATCGCTACCCACAAATCCCGTTTAGCTAACCCAAGCTATGCCTATGTATCAAGTTATGCCCTGGGGAGGGACTACCATAAAGTAGTAAAACAGCAGCTAAATAGCTACGCCAAATGGATCAATGAAGTTATCGAAAAATTCGGCTTATCCCATTCTCATCGGGCTTTTACCGATTCAGCACCCATTATGGAAGTAGAAGTCGCAAGCCAGGCAGGCCTTGGCTGGCGCGGTAAAAATACCCTATTATTGAGTAAAAATCATGGGAGCATGTTTTTTCTTGGCGAACTTTTTACATCGTTGCCATTACCAGCCGACTCACCGACTACAAGCCATTGTGGAAGCTGCACTAAGTGCATCGAAGTCTGTCCAACTAATGCTTTTGTAAATCCATATACCTTGGATGCCAGAAAATGTATTTCCTATCTGACGATTGAAAATAAGGGGCTGATACCACTAGAATTTCGCAAAGCAATTGGAAATAGGATCTATGGCTGTGATGACTGCCAATTGTTCTGCCCATGGAATAAATTTAGTCAATTAGGCACGCTTCCTGATTTTGCGGTAAGGAATAACCTGGATAGCAACACACTTATTGAAGTATTTAGTTGGTGTGAAGAAGAATTTTATAAAAGAATGCAAGGTAGCCCGATTTATCGGATTGGCTATCAAGCATGGCAAAGAAATATCGCCGTAGCCTTGGGAAATGCGCCATCAACCCCTGAAATTATTAAGATATTACAAGAAAAATTAAAAACGGCAACACCGTTGGTTGCCGAACATATTAAATGGGCGCTAAACGAACACTATAGCCGATAAGTACCCATAGTGTCATCTATACTTTTTAACACTCTAGCTAATTGGCTTGGAACTTATTAGCTTTAACATCACAGAATATAAGTTATCATTCCTGAAATTAAACCTAAATTCACACTCTTTCAAATGCAAATAGAATTTATGTTTAGCCACCCCTTGAAATTTACCTAAACGCTCTTTAGCAAACTGCCAAAAATTATCTAAATTTTCGACATAGCTTGGCTTACCTGCGTATTCAGGTAAATTATCATAACCAACCGCGATTAAGCCATCTTCCTCATTTACATCTACAGCATGAACAGTCAGATTAGTGGCTTTTTTAGACTGGGTTAAGTTTCTAAGTTTAGCCGCAGTACAGTTAGCCAAAGTTTCAGCATAAACTTTGCCTCTACGCTTGAGTATTCCGAGATTGGTACTAATCCGTGCCCCAAGAGTTTGTTCTGGCTTAATTGGGGTTTCAATCTCTTCCATGATAGCTGCTTTCTCTTCAGCTAACTCTTCGGCAAATGGAGCGTACTCTTCACAGAATTCTACTATTCGCGATCTTATTTCATTAAGATAACGGTTAACCGTATTACGATTAATTGCAGTTAATAATGAAATTTGAGTTGCCGACATATCTTCAGCAAAATATTTAACCATTTTCCTGAATTTATATTCAGAAATTTTGGCACGTCTCACATATTTATTTTTACTTAAGCTTTGCATAAGTAGTATCTCACCTTGAATTTTTTCACGCTATTCTAGTCTAGCTAAGCGCGCCAAAATGGCGTCTAGACTGTTAGCCATGATAATATTATTAGTATAAATTATAAATAAAGTAAGCTAGGCACTACTCTACTTGCCCTGTTACTTATATTATTATAACACAAAATAAGGCTTAACACAGAACATGAATAAAGTTGATAATTTTCGGCTGAAATTTCCAAATGATAACAATGAATATGTTCCCATAATGATTGGCGGTATGGGCGTAGATATATCAACAAGCGAACTAGCTCTGACTGCAGCGCGTCTTGGCGGAATCGGCCATGTATCAGATGCGTTAGTTACCGATGTAGCAGATCGCAAATTTGATACAACATTTGTATCTGACAAACGTAAACAATTTCGCGATAGCTTAAATAGCCCGGATAAAAGCAGAATTCAATTTAATCTTGTAGATATCAATGAAGCGACCCGCTTACATATCGGTAAGACAATGGAAGCTAAAAAAGGTAGCGGCTTAGTCTTTGTTAACTGTATGGAAAAATTAACAATGAATAATACCCGCGACACCTTGCACATGCGGTTAAATGCGGCTTTAGATGCTGGCGTTGATGGCATTACTCTTAGTGCCGGCTTACATTTGAATAGCTTTGCCATGATGCAGGAAAATAAACGCTTTAACGATGCAAAACTGGGTATCATTGTTTCCTCTGTGCGCGCGTTACGACCATTTTTACAACGTGCTAAACGAACCAATCGTATGCCTGACTATATTATTGTTGAAGGCCCTTTAGCAGGCGGACACTTAGGATTCGCGCTTGAAAACTGGCAAGAATTCAGCCTGCCTATGATTTTTAGTGAAGTGCTTAATTTCCTAAAAGAACAACATCTTGATATTCCAGTTATACCGGCTGGAGGAATATTTACCGGAACCGATGCAGCTAACTATTTGGCTGACGGCGCTGGCGCGGTACAGGTAGCAACCCGTTTCACCATTACCGAAGAATGTGGCTTGCCAGACAAGGTCAAACAGGAATACTATCGTGCTGAAGAGGACGACGTAGTTGTAAACACAACGTCCCCTACCGGTTACCCGATGCGGATGCTACGTTATTCCCCATCAATTGGCGGTAAAATGAAACCAAACTGTGAGTCTTTAGGTTACTTACTTGAAAATGGTACTTGCTCCTATGTTGAAGCTTATGAGAAAGCTAAAGCCTTGAGTCCTGATGGCAAGAATTTTGAAGTATTTGAAAAAACCTGCTTATGTACTCATATGCAGTTATATCAATGCTATACTTGCGGCCATTACGTTTACCGTTTAAAAGATACTACAAATAAGTTAGCTGATGGCAGCTATCAAATATTAACCGCAGAACATGTCTTTAAAGATTATCAGTTTAGTACTGATAACCAGGTTAGAAAGCCAGAATTTAATCAGGCAGCAAGTTAATATTTTCTTCATTAATAAATTCAAAGCCCAACTAAAATAGTTGGGCTTTGAACCGTATAATAACGCACTTAAAGTAGGCGCTAGACTATTTTTTGGCTGGCGTTAATTGTGCCTCAACTTCAATATCAAGTTTTACCTCATCACCAATATGCGGTACATACGCCGAAATTCCGAAATCAGAGCGTTTAATTAACGTTGAAGCAGTAAATCCAGCTGTTTGTAGTTTTGTGATAGGATTAACATCAATCTTATTCTCTGTCACGGCTAAAGTAACCGGTTTAGATACGCCATGTAAGGTTAGCACTCCGTTAACCATGAATTTGCCATTTTTGATAGCCGATACTTTTTGACTGACAAAAGTTGCAGTTGGATATTTGGCGGTGTCAAAGAAATCAGCAGTTTGTAAGTGTTCATCAAGTTTAGGAATACCCGTTACAACTTGCGTGACAGGAATAGAAATATTTACACTGCTCTTTTCAATTTTATCTTTATCTAGATTCATTGTGCCTGAAGCCATCCATTTGCCAGAAGGATTAGAAAAACCGAAATGGCTGATATGAAATTCTACAAAGCTATGTGTAGGATCAAGAGTATAGTTTTCTGTTGTAGCAAAGCTATTAGCCAACAAACCTGCGCTTAGGGCTAAACCCAATAATGTCTTTTTCATGGTTATTTCCTTTTGTTTAGTTTAATAAATTAATTTAACTAATGCAGTCTTACCATTGCCGTGCTATTAGCTCTGCTTCTGACAATTTCTCTTCAAGCACGCCCCCAGCCACCGGCGGGATTGCTTGTGAATGCACTAAAATATGTTTATAATCATGTACACCCATCAAGGCAAAAGTAGCTTTAACAATTGGCTCGCCAAAGTTACCAAAAAGTTCAAAATTTTTCAATAATTCTGGATCGGCATTTGCTTCAAGCATGGCTTGCTTATTTTTTTCGGCCAATTCAGGAATATAGTTTTGGCCGCCTGAAGCCTGGATAAATACTGCTTTCTTATTCTTTAATAAGCCAATAGGTAAGCCAAATTCACTATATTTGAACGTTTGACGCACGGCACAAATTATATCCAAATATTTTTTTAATACCGCCGGAAAACTAAATTCCCACATAGGAGCGACTAGCACGTATTTATCATGGGCAATAAATTGGTCTATTACCGCCTGCCTTTTTAATAATGCCTTTTGTTCATCTGGCAGTAAGTCATTAAACTCAATACCTCCCATCAATTTACCAAATGCCGAATACACAATAGAATCAACATCGGGTGCGTCGAGCTGATACAAATCCAAATAAGTAACTTCGTCCATTGGATGTATCTCATGATATGCTTTTAAAAACTGCTCTCCTACTTGTAGCGATTTTGAATACTCCACCTTGCCAGGATGAGCTGTTATATATAAAATTTTAGCCATTTTATTTCCTTAATCATATAGGTAAAATCAATTTTAGAGTTGAATTTTATGTATTACAAGAAATCTAGTAAAACTGTCAACTCAAATGCTTAGTTGTCAATTGCTGATATTCTTTGATGTTTTTTCTTAGCCCCCGCAAGCTATCTTGCAAAAGATGCAAATTAGCATCATTCAAGCTTTCAGCTAACGGCTTTAAATATTCCAAATGAATTGGAAATATTTTTTGGAACAAACTATCCCCTTCTGGCGTCAATTCAATCAAGAAACTTCTGCCATCATACGGGTTATCTTTACGGGTAATAAATTCTTTCTTAATCAAACCATCAAGAACTACAGTTAAGTTTCCTTTTACCATCAATGTTCTCTCGGCCAAATCCTTGCAAGTCATTGGCGGCTGATTGCCCAGAGTTGCAATAACATCAAATTGTCCAGGTGTTAAGCCAAGTGTTCGCACATGTTTGGCTGAAAGCGATTCAAATTCGTTAAAAGTAGCAACTAACTCGCGTATGGTCCTAAAAAATGTTTGCATTATGTTTCATTCTCCTGAATTTAGTTCAAACTTGAACTACATTCCATTATGTTAGTTCAAACTTGAACTAATTGTCAAATGTTTTTTATAAAAATGCTAGCATTATTGTTAGCCGAGCATTAAGAAACCTTATCACTATTAAAGCGCGTATACATTTTACAATATAGATCATTAATTAAGACTCGAGTATAAATGTTAAATTTTAAGTTTAAGACAAGAAGTAAAAGTAAAATATGATTGGCAAAGGGATAGATTGATTAAAAAAGGAATAAAGACTATGCGTATTATATATTAATCTGTTGTTAAACATTAATTATCCAGCAATTCATTTTTTATGAGCAAAGAATTGCTAATTAGATATAGGTGATTCTGGATGGGACTTTTTCTGCTTAACTAACGTCCGGTTGCATTGCATCATTATGAAACCAAGCCAGATCTCTTAGCTTTTCTATCCGCGTAGAACTTACTTTAGGTCTTCGTTCAAGTAAATACGGAGCAAACTCTGAATTTGGATTATAGAATACCGACTCATACCTACGATTAACCAATTCTAGATATGCACCAGCTTCTATTTAATGTCTGGCAATTGTAAATGCTTATTTTGAATTGCCAGCATAACAGGGCTAAAACCATTAGTATTATCCTGCTGATTAATATTAGCTCATTGCACTATTAGCCTTTTAACAGCGTAAAGATTAACTTGCTCTATAGCATTAAGTTAAATCAGCAGATCTCTCAATACCAATACCAAATTTAGTCGTCAAATGTTTAATTAGACTTTTGAAGAATGTTATGATTTTAAACCACATTTAATCAAAGTCGATTAAATAGTTTAGCCTGCTCAAGTTTGTCTATCTTAAGATTGGCCGCTTCAACACTACCATTTTCTATATCAATTTGAATTTCAATTAATAAAGTTAGAACTTTCTTAGCTAAAAAAGAACGCTTGTTAATTTCTTTTTGAAGTTCTATATAGTCTATAGAAAACAATTTCTTTTGATAAGCATCGCTTAGTCTTGGTATATTCCCATTTTCCGCATATAATCCTTTTAACATTTGACTGCTCATCAACATTATCTCATTAGTCTGTGTAATTTTGCTTAAAAGACGTCTATTGTTAATGTTCATCAATTTAAGCTTAATTGCGACTAGCTGATCACCTTCCTCCCTCTGGTAAGGGAAAAAATTAAATTTATATATGGCATTCAAGTCTTTTTTATTGTTTTTATATAAGTCAATAATTTCTATAAGATAGTATGCACAAATAGGTCCACAACTCCAACCTTCATGTTGTAATTTTTTTGATTCATATCTGACTTTATTGCATTTTGACAATTCTTCTAAGTAACTACTAAGCGTTGTATGCGTCTTATAATCTTTTTCAACTTTTCGAGGTCTACCATTTATATCTGTTGTATATAATTTCGGATCACAAAAAACAATTTTCATATTAATTATATTACCGTTATTATCTAATTTACATTCTCTAAAATCAACAATCAGCATAGGATGATGCCATCTAAAATCAAGAGGGACTAATAATATGCCTGGCCCTCGCTTATTTAGAAAATTTTTGGCATATTCTTCTACTATGCTTCTAATGTTATATTTTGGTTCATAATGTCCATTTTCCCGCCATGAAACAGCCTCGATTTCCACACCAATTTCTTTGTTTAATTTTTGTTCTTTTAAATATGTTTTAACCATGTCTGCAATAAGCATTACATCGGGAAATAAGCGCCAGCCATAGGCCTCCAGGCTACCACCAATACTTTTTTTAAAAATTGGTTGTTGATCTCTATCTTCTGGCTTATATGGAGCATCTTCATGTACACCACCATTATATGCATCAAATGGTGAAAATACTTTTATATGGGTCGGAGCGACCAACTTGGATGAATACAAGCCATTATTAGCGGTGTAGCGCTGACAACTATATAATGGAAAATCAGCAAGCTTTACTGGAATTTGCAAATTTGGGTCTAGGTTTGGCGATCGTTGAAACTCTAGTGAATCGAATTCATAGCATTCATAAATCTTACCACTTTCTAAATTTCTTTCTTTTTTTACTAATTCTTTAGGCAGTTTTGTTTCAAGTATCGGATTTGTGCTGCTAATTATATCTGAACCTATTTTAAAATAAAACTGAATTTCAAAAAGCTCCTTATTTTCAAAAAATTCAAATCTTTTAGCTTTAATTACAAATAAATCTTGATTTTCTTTATTCGCTAGGCTTTTTAACTCTATAAATGCTTTAATTGGAATAAGTATATTTTGGTCATTATTACTTAGGTTAGTTGTTGCAGAGATAATTTGGTCAAATAAACTTTTAAGTTTATCTCTTTTTGTCTCAATCCCAAACAGATACCTGAATTTATCTAATAAAGTATCAATAAAGCCGATAGCAGAAAACCTTTCCTTCAAATTATTAGCATTTTCTACAGGAATGGAGGAAAATCCCTCAATAAGAGAGCGGATCCTCTTTGTGCTAAGTTCAAATCCATCATTAAGTTTAACTTTCTTGCTATATGTAAATAATGAAGTTCTCATGTTTGGTCTTTTGAAAAATGTATGCTAAATTTTACTATTATCTAATACTGCGTACTGAATAAACCAGTTATGTTTTAATACCACTTTAAAAACTATACTCGAATATAGCTTTCTAAAACGGATATTATTATCTAAAAATTCTATTTACACACATTTCTAGTGGTAAGGTAATATTGAAAGTAAAATAATTAAATTATATTAACTAGTTATATTCAATTTAGTAATTATTCCTTAAACCTAACATATATTGCAACTACTATTACCTTGTCTAGCAGCAATCACAAATTGCTCTAGCTTATCAGCGACCTGATCATAGAATATTTTTGTATCTACTACGATTCTAGTTAATTGCCCATCAACATAATTTTCGCTCTTTTGAATGAAATCTGGGAAATAGCGATTGTAACGGCTAACAAAACTATTCAATTCTTCAGCACTATTAAACCTCAACATAAAATAGGTATTTCCATTTGGTTGGCGACGAAACTTTGCACCTAATTGCGAAGTCTTAATTCCAGCTAAACCAACTAAGCTTTGTTCTACAGCTATACCATCAGATACCTTTTTGTAATCAACACCTAGCTTGACTGCTAAATGCTGCATTAGTTGTTCATGGCTAGGTAACATCAATGGTTTTGCTACTGATTTAACAATATTATCAGATGAGTTGCTACTACTTGGTGCACCACGAAGGATCCTTCTACGGTTGGCAACTGGTGGTGGGGTTGGCGAGTTTTTATTTAGGTCTGTTGCTGCAATTGAAATTGCTGAAGCTGATGGGATTAACTTAGCTGAAGAAGAAGTAGTTGATGTGGTATTAATTGCAGAAATAGATCGGAGCAGTTCAGACGTTTCTTGCCAAAATAGGCTATTTTCTTGGTTTTGTAACCATGTGGCAAAATCAGTACCTTGACGGTACATTACCCCAAAGTTATGACTGCTCATTGTACAGTTATTTGCATTTCCTGGCTGTTTATCCTGGCATGGCCAGTTCTTGGTAAATTCAATATCCTGAGGTTTGGATAACAATTTATTGTTATCATATAATTTAGCCATTGCTCTACTTGAATCTGTTTCGGACAATGCTTCTATTATCCCACTAATATAGTTTGCAAGGCTTTCATGGTTTATTTATCTGAATTAGAATCTGTATCAAACCTTGTGTAGATAGAATCAATATTATTTCAGCTATGTGGTCGCTTCTTGTGTCGATTATTAATTGTTGATGAATGCATTTTTACCTCTATTAACTTTGTTGCATTGATAATTTAATCAAAGAATCTTGATCAGCTAATGACCTCTTACATATTGGGCTACATAACTACTAGCTTTAGAAATCTAATATTTTTGAATACAGACATGACTAGTCTCTTTCAAGCTGATTTTGATAATTTGTAAATTACAAATGGAGGTAATCTCCAGATAATTTAAGCATAGAATAACTCTCTTACTTTCTATAAAACGCAACAATTAAATAAAATGACAAGGAGATGATAATCAAATAAGAAATATAGCTAGATCCCTTTAACAATCATCAATGGTGAGATTGTTTGGATGATGTTTATGAAATAAGTTTATCAAGAATTAGTAAATAGTGTATTAATGCAGATTATATAGACTACTCAGCAGTAGCGATAATTAATGTTTTTTACGGAATATAAGCAAAGATAAGAATATTGAAATATATTTTATCAAGTTTTGATTTCTACAATACTAAAGCTTATTCTAAACATTTTAATTGACTAAAACGCTTCTAAATACTAGAATTTTTAATTTAGTATGCTAAAATAGTAAGACTAGCTACATAAACATCACTATTAGCTAGTTAGTGCTGCATTACTATAATCAACAATTACAGCAACTTATTACTTTAACAAATATTATTTTATTTAATGGATAAAACATGAATCGGCGTAAATTATTAAACCTTATATTACTTTCTGCAACACTTGCTGCCTGCGGTGGAGGCGGCGGGGGTGGGGCAAGCGGGTCTTCATCCACGACTCAAGTTGGGAATTTTACTCAATTAACGCCATCGGGAGGCGTTACTGTTCCAGGCGGCCAACAGAGCACCAAAAGTATAGGCATTGATGGTGATACGACCACCTACCCTCCATATAACTTTTATTCCGCCGCAAGTATCTCAACCCAAGGTAATTTATATTTAGGTACAGGTGCTGGTTGTATATATGAAATAACCAACCTGACAAATGGTTTTAGCTCATTACCTACACCAATTGTAAGCTGTAATACGTATAGCCCAGCTACAGCAAATCCAGTATTAACCGTTGCGGCCAACCAAAATAGTTATGATTACGTACTTAGCAATTCCCCTTTTTCTTCTCTAGGAACAGGAACTCAGATTACTACAGATGCTACTTCAATAGCTAACGCTATCACCGCTCTTACCCTTACATCCAACGGGGATGTATTTTTTGGAACTCTTGGAGGTACTTTATACTTGCAAGCCCACAACTCAGGAACGGCGCAGCCTTATACTTCACCTACAACCTGTACTACAACTTACTGCCCGATTAGTGCAATTGGCATAACATCTAATAATGCCTCATCAGGTAAAAAGTCAGTAGTAGCTTTACAATTTCCTAGCGAGTCGATACCTGTAGTAAACTTGATACAAATTGGCCAAAATGACTGGCCAGGGTTCAGTTTTAGAAGTAGCATCGCGTGTCTGGAACAAAGTGGGAACACTGGCTATTGGACAACAGACAGCTTAAATGGCATACCAGCAAATGTACCAATGACATTTACCTATGAGTCGCCGGTAATGGTTAATAACCAGCCTGTCGAAAGTAGTTTTACCATAACTGTAAATATGCCGCAATATATTACATCCATGAGCGCAGACCCGCAATCTGGGAAGGTGTATGTTGGAACCAATCTATTTAATGTATTCCAAAATAGTGCTCCGTGTAATTCAGCCTGGAATCAGGTAAATACCCAACCATTAGGGACTGTCCAAAACGGATCCGTAGGGATTTCAAGTGTAGCCCTTGCTGGCGGAGTCTTTGTAGTAAGTAATACAAATCCTTCTACAGTAATGGCTTATCAGCAGTCTAACTAGACAAGTATACTCGTTAAATAAAAAAAGTCTACACTTTATTTAGTAAAAGTAGTGTAGACTTTTTAACATTAACTTGGGCTTAACGATCGTTAATCCAATTTAGCTTTTCTAGTGCTATCCCCGCGATTAAGCACCTTCAAAATGGTAAGTTTTCTCAGTTACATCGATCAATTTAGCATAATCGGCATTAGTTAAATTGTCGAGCTTCTCTTCTTTGGCAATTTGTTTAGTCAAACCGGTCACTAATTGATCAGCCTGGGTAATTATGATTTGCGTAAATTGATCTAATAAGCGATCAGCTTGAACAGGGTCTTCCTGATAAAGTTTCAAGTAGGTCTTTTCTACAATTTCCTGCTTTTTGAAAGTTTCTTGTTCGAAGCTTGCAAATTTATCATGAACCAGCGGCGCATATTTAGGATAATTTTGCATTACCAATGCTTGCAGCTTCCGGTATTTCCAAAATACCGAACTTTCATCTACTTGGTCATCAATAGCGGTTTGATATTCTTTAGGAATAGTAGTAATACCCTGGTAGAAAGGAATATAAATTGATAAGTCCGGCATGCCGATTGCAATATATTCTACATAGCCGATATCTTGTGGCAATAAAGGCCTAATCTGGGTAATATGAGAAAACTTAGCTCGCATTACCGAAATTGGGCGATATGGCGTTTTAGGATTTTGCGTAGTATATGGATCATAACTACTACCCTGATAATGGAGGCGCAATCCTTCAGCCACATCAGCTACCGATAGCGGGTGGGTTGGCGTCTGGAAAACCGGAAATAAGCCATCTTTACCTTGATAACTCGCTCCGGTATAAAGAAGCTCTAACGATTCAACACGAGGATAATTATAAGTTAAGTCATGCTCTCCATTTTGAATATAAGTTTTAAAGAAATTAAAACTTTCATTATTCTTGGATGATTTAAACCAACTCCAAAACCCTGTGCTTGGCGGTGTGTAAAGGTTATTTTTTACTGCAAAATCAATCAAATCTTTTGAAGCAATAAAGTTAGCCTGGTCATCAAGGTTAACTTCTTGGAATCGGCCCTGATTAGCTGAAACGAAAAATTTATTAGCTGGTATCTTTTGCGCTAAGTAGCGGTGTCCGCCAGCCGTTTCCAAATACCAGGTACCTTCTTTATCGGAAATTGCCACACCAAAACCTTCAGCAGCTCCTTGTTTTTCAATAATTGACCCAAGCAGCATTATCCCCTCGCGTGCACTAGTTACACTTGGCAAAATCACGCTTGGTATCGAGTCTTCATTTATACCGCTTTCAGTAACGTAAGGATCAATTGCAAGCACCTTGTCGCTATTATAAATAGTCTCGGTAGCAGAAATTGCAACTCCAGATTCGTTGATGCCCACTTCTTCAGAAGAATACTTCGTTCCAGTATTAAATACCCTTGGTAATGCGCGATAGGCTAATGACACAGGTGGTAATTCATAAGTATAAGAATTCACATTGGACTTAAAGACAGTACCAACTTTGTTTATAGTTCGTGGGTGGTCGATTAATGAAAAGGTGCGTAAAGCTTTTGAGGTATCATCATTGCGCGCAACGATTATTGAACCATCAATACTCGCTTCAGGCCCCACGATAATCGTAGTGCAGGCAAAAGCTGAAGCAACTCCCATTCCGCCAATAACAGCAGCTAAAATCGATTTTTTTAACATTTCAATTCCCTATAAATTTGCAGCAATATTATAAAATATATGCATGAGCTTTCAGTTCACGGCGTAAATCATACCAGTTTGGTAAAAATATTGCCATTAAATCATAAAATTTTCTACTATGATTCTGCTCAATTATATGGCATAACTCGTGAACCACAACATAATCAATTAATTTTGGTTCCAAATAGATTAAAGCTAAATTTAAGTTTATTCGATTAGTAGCTTTGGCATAACTACCCCAGCGCGTACGCATTGTTTTAATGGTTAGTTTAGGCATAGAAAAACCGAGTTTTTCAAAATAACTAAACCGGCTGGAAATTAATTCGGCAAAGACTTGCTTGGCAATTTGTTTATAGCCCTTGTGTAAGGTCTGCTGCTTTAATTCAAGGTTATCCGGATCTTTAACCGCCAAAAAACAATTACCATCACAAAAATTAACTTTATTCTGTTTAGCCTGTGACACAACTAATAAATATTCTTTGCCACATAATTTAATGCTTAGCCCTTCACTTAGTGTTTGTAGATTTTCCCTATACGCTTGTACGCTCTGTTGCTTGGACTTTAATGATGTATAGAATCGATCAATTAACTGATCCAAATATTTAAGCGAAGAACGGTAATTGGTTGTTACCTCAATATACCCTTCAGGCTTTACTCTTAAATAGGTATGGCGGATTTTTTTATAGAGAATTTTAACTTGCAGATCCTTATATTGATAAACAAGTTCTTTAATTATTTTACCCATGGTTAACTTTTAACAAAATTCAACGGAAAGATTTTTTGTGCCAAACCTTACTTTTTCGTAATAGTAAATACCGAAAATAGTTAAAAAAGGTTTATCTGTTTTTAAGTTAAATATTTTAAACCTAATACTAAAAATAAACTTAAGAAACTATAATTATCTAAGTGAATTTGTTCAGGTTCTGGCTATGTGTGTCCCTAAATCAGAAAAAATAATCAAGAGATGTTGCGCACTTTGACTATTCTGGCAATATATAAAAGTAGTTGTTTAAGTTATATAAATTTTGCAGCATATTAGAATTCTGTTTACAAGGTTTGTTTAATTTTGTATTTATTTATCTAATTAAATAATAAATTTAATCGGTAAGTATTTATAAATTAAGATTTAATTTCTAAAAACGTATAAAGTAAATTTATTCCAACTTACCATGATTTCTATAATACGGACCATAATGCTGAATACCAGACACTATTATTTTATGTATAGTAAAAAAGCATATTGTTTATAAATTTGATTTTATTAGGGATAGGATGCACAAATTAATACAAATTATCGAGAATATTAGACTTTGTTTATGTAATTGGCGTTATTTGTTGAACTGTTTGAATCTCGCGAGGCATCAACAAATAGCCAATAAATAAATACAAAGTTTTATATTCGCAATATTGAGTAATAATTAGCGCACCCTATCCCTAATAAATCCTGTAAAGATTAATTAATGCTCATAGTAGCAGATAAAAAGTGTCCGGTATTGAGCTAAACAACATATAAGTAAGGAAATAAACATGTACTCATCAGCTACTTCAATACCCAAATTTAAAGAACTTAGTAAAACTGAATCTGATTCAACAAGTTCAATAGCCCCTAAAAAGGATGATCTCTTTCTAATAAAAAAATTGGCTGTTCCCCAAAAAGAAATTATCGGGAGAAAAGAGCAACTTGAACCTGGATATGCTAATTCTTTTATTAGTGCATATCTTTTTGCTTTGCAAAAGGTAATAAACAATGAAAAGATAACCTTTAATATTATTGATAAAATTCATGATTTAGCTACCAGTCACTTAAATTCAGATATTCGCGGAATGGTTACAATTGAAGATAGCACATACGGCTACAGCTTATCAATAGAAGTACCTGATCATCCGCCCATGCCTGGAACAACTGAAATTGACTATATAAAAGAATTTACTCGACAAGTTATTTATGATTTAAGACCAGCAACTGAAATTACTTTGCGTTTGCTAACTAAACAAGGTAAAAGAGAAAATTTCATAATTCATAGAGTTAACAGCTCTAAAATTGAAAATATAACAATTCCTAATGGCAGAGATTTTTTAAGACTAAATAAGCAACAGAAACTGTCATTTTTTAATGAAAGAGCTAAAATAGTTATAAATGAAATTACCCTAGAAAATCGCAAAACCAGGCTAGATCAATTACATTCAATTATCGATAAAATGCCATCTGGAGTACTTGATGTAACTGGGGAAGACAGCATTATTATCAGTCATATACTATTTCCTTTTGACTACCGAAAGAAAATAGAGCAAATTATGGATAAATATTATAGCCAAATCAATAAGATAAATAATGAAAATTGCAAATTGGAACTAATTAGCGCAACCTTACAAAACATCTTCGAGCTCCACCCTTTTCGTGATGGCAATGGTAGAACATTAGCAATAATCCTTAGCAGTATGCTAATTGAAAATAACTTAGCTGATCTGGCTGGTCTCCATCAGCATATTAATTTTGGAGGATATACAGTAGAATCTTTAAGCAATAAGATTAAAGAAGAGCAACAAAACTTTAAACATGAATTTTCCAATATCTACGATTTTATTATTGCCCTAACTGATGAATTTTTAAACACTAGTCCTGAATTTAAGGATCTTACCCTAAATTTACAGAAGCATGGCATGAGCAAAGTTTTCTTACTTTATACTCCTTCGCTCAAACTCTCCCGAGATTCTATTAAATTAATTGATGAAATGATAAATAAAATTTGTCTGCATGATTACCCGGATAATTTTAGTAGCGCAATAAAAAATTCATTATTAGAGGTAGCTCTCAATAATATTAAATTACCATCAATTAATAAGGAGTTAAGCATCTTAATCGATTCGCTAAATACGAAGAAGCTGGACTTAATGCTGAGGCAATCTTGTACTAATAAAACCTATCTAGCAATAACTAAATGTTTACTAGATTATGCCAATCAGGTTGGAATTGACATAAATGCATGTGGCAGCAAAACAAATTCTACAGCGCTTACTATTGCATATGACAATAAGAATCATACTGCAATGAAAGAAATCATCACAAGATTTGAGACAGCCTTGGATCATACTATCACCGATAGCAAGGGTAATAATGTGGGACAAATTATTATTTCCTTATCCCAACATAAGCAAAATTGCTGATTGTTGGATATTCGATTATTATTGGATAATTCCTTCATCAGTAAAAACCAACTAACTCAAGGATAGGAAAATGAATAAAATTGTTTTAGCTTTAGTAACGACACTTTCTAGTGTAATTGGTTTAGCAGCAGAATTTTCGGTAAAAGTAATAAACTATACTACGCAAGAATTAATATTGTCTCCCGCAGGAGATGAGAATTGGGGTTCAATAAATGACTTTGGCAAAGAAACTTCAATACCTATTCTTGGCGATGCCATACTAAAAACTTCCGCTAATCGTTGTTCAAAATCAGGAATAGCTTCTTTGTCTATTACTTCAAAAACTTATGCTGGCGAAACCTTCAGTGTATGGCAAAATTACAGCGGAAAGACTCCTACTAAAAACATTAAATCAGTCAACAAGGAGGAACCTTGCTTTGATAGCAGCACAATCTCAATTTTATCAATAGGGACAAGCAACAACAGCCTTGCCACCACGCTTAATGAGGATGGCACTGCATCCATTATAATTTATCCAAAAGGAAATTTAACAAAATATTGTAAAAATATCCATGTAGAGAATAATTTCTTATATGCTAATTGTACTGATCCAATGCCTGAGGGCGTAACGGATAAAGAACTTACTTTAGATTACAGTAATTGCAAAGGAGACTCTGAAGTTAACTTTACATTATATCAAGGACAAAATGCCAAACTGGAGTGTACTCCTAAATCCGAAACAGCATTAAAGTCACTTAATTCAAGCAAACAGGCTCACAGCAGCAAACTTCCGAGTAACCATGTACCACTGCAACAATCAGGAATTTTGCCTTGGAGTTCTGGTGGTTTGAAGGCAATGTTTAAATAAAATCGTGAAAGCTCCTAACATAACTTATAATTTAATTTGCCAATCAGGATAATCTTCAGGATTATCCTGATCACTTGGTTCTTCTTTCAATAAGTCTGGCCGATTGATCGCTTCAGCAAACTTTTTAAGCATTTGCCGCTGAGCCTGGCTTATGGGCGGTTTCGGTTTCGGTTTGGCTTTAATAGTTTGCGGTCGATTTTTCAATAGTATTTTAGAAAACCTCACTCCATTACTTTCCAAACAATCTTGGATAAGGGCGATTTGGTTATTTAATAGATGAAAAGCGCCACTATTGATAGTATATATTACGATTAAATCATTAGGATAATCTATAGCACCACAATAGCAAACATCCCTAAATTCTGGCAGCCCCCGCTGCAAAATTTTGGTAATTCGGTCTAACTCGCTTACCATTTGCAAAATATCGTTCATGTTTTTAGCACTATTAATTTGTTCTCCAACAGTCTTAAACTGTTTTAGATACTTTTTATTTGCCATAACTATACCTAATTCTCGTAATAATTTATTTCCAAATTATCTGGAACTTATTGTTTGCAAGGCAAAGTTGCCCTAGCGAGTTGCTATTAACTGCTCCAACGCCAGCAGGAGTGCCTGTAAATAAGATATCCCCTGCACATAAAGGGAAAAATTCACTGGCAAATGCAATTAGTTCTGCTGGTTTAAATAACATTTCTTGGGGTGTAGCGCTTTGTCGAAGCTCTCCGTCCAGGCTAAAACTAAATGGCAAGTTTAATAAATCATCATAGCTTTTAACACTCACCCAGGGTCCAATAATTGCTGAATCAGGGAAGACTTTAGCTGTGGTCCACGGATGCCCCGCCTTTTTTAAGCTTGTTTGCTTGTTTCGTAATGTCATATCTAAACCAACGGTAATTTCACCTATAGCATTTTCGGCGTCAGTAAGGCCTAGTTTATATCCACCATTTTTTAATTTTATTACCAGCTCACATTCAAAATGAGTTTCTTCTGGGGTTAAATTAATCTCAAGAGTTTTATTCCACTCCCTACATTCCCTAAGTACGCTAGCCGGTTTTAAAAAGATAACCGGTTTGGTAACAGGTGCGTCGCCAAGTTCATGCATGTGCTCTAGATAATTTTTACCAAAGCAGACAATTTTATCCATTGATTTTATCCAATTATAAGTTATTTACGAATGCCATGTAAACATACCCAGCCATCCAATATGGTATATACAAACATATTAAACCACTCGCTATAAATTTGCGACATTTCATCAATCTGGCTATCTAATATCCCGGATAAAATAATTTCTCCTCCCGGTTTCACATATGAAGCTAATGCTGAAGAAAGCATCCGTAATGGATTTGATAAAATATTGGCAACTACAATATCGTATTTATCAGCTTTAAATTCATTTGGCAAACAGAAATTAACTTTTACCTGATTAACTTCTGCATTATACAAGCTCGCTTCAATCGCTTGTGGATCAATATCTACACCATCAACTCGTTTGGCATTAAGTTTCTTGGCAGTGATTGCCAGGATTCCAGAGCCACAGCCATAATCAAGAATTTCATGATCACTTGTGACATGTTCCGAGAGCCAGCGTAAACACATGAATGTAGTGGGATGCGAACCAGTACCAAAAGCCAATCCGGGATCCAAGATTATCCCTGTTGCATCAGGGACAGGAAGAGTATGCCACGATGGGACAATAAACAGTTTAGGGGTAACTTCGATTGGTTCAAACTGGCTTTGGGTTAAGCGGACCCAATCTTGGTCATCTATAACCTCTTCACAATAATCAAACTGTTGGCCGAGTTGTTCTCTTGCTTCTTCAATAATTTCATCAAGAACAGCCTCTTTGTCAAATAATACTACAACTTTGCTATGCTCCCAAAGCTTGTCTACATCCATGCCTGGCTCATTAAAAATTGGCTGTTCAAATTCAGTACCTTCATACTGATCTTCTACGCTAACAGACAAAGCACCAAGCTCAAAGAAAATATTACTTAATTTTTCAGCATTGCTAGAATCTATATTTATTGTTAATTGCTTAAAACTCATAAAACCAAACTTTCAGATATACGATTTCTCATTATTAGAAAAGCACGGAATGTTTCCGTGCTTATTAGTAACTATTTACGTTGTTTCAAATAATTTTCCAAATAATGGATTGATTGGGCACCTTCTACGAAACCATGCTCACAAAGCATCTCAAGATGGAGTGGAATATTGGTTTTTATTCCCTGGAAGGATGTTTCTTTTAACGCGCCAAGCATTTTATTTATTGCTTGCTCACGGTTAGATGCATGAGTTATCAATTTGGCAATCATTGAATCATAATATGGCGGTACAGTATACCCTGCATAGACGTGCGAATCAACCCTCACCCCATTACCACCAGCAAAATGGCAAGTTTCAATCTTACCCGGTGACGGAACAAAAGTATATGGATCTTCGGCATTTAAACGGCATTGGATTGCATGCCCATTTAATTTTACATCATCCTGGGTATAGCGCAATTTCTCACCGCTAGCAATATATAATTGCTCTTTAACGATGTCAATACCTGTAATCATTTCAGTAATTGTATGTTCTACTTGTACGCGGGTATTCATTTCGATAAAGAAAAACTCGCCATTTTCATACAAGAACTCAAACGTCCCGGCTCCACGGTAGCGGATTAGTTTACAAGCTTCAACACAAGCTTCACCAATTTTACGGCGGGCTTCTTCAGTTATTCCTGGTGCTGGCGCTTCTTCAATTACCTTTTGATGACGGCGCTGCATTGAGCAATCACGCTCACCTAAATAAATAACATTACCATATTCATCAGCCAGTACTTGAATCTCGATATGGCGAGGTTTGGTCAAATAGCGTTCCATATAAACAGCAGGGTTGCCAAAGCCAGCTTTTGCTTCGCTTCGAGTAATCTCTAACGCTGATAATAGCTCACTTTCTTCATGTACCACACGCATGCCGCGGCCACCGCCACCTGCAACAGCTTTAATAATTACCGGATAACCAACTTTTTTGGCAATCTTGATGACTTCTTTATCATCATAAGGCAATTCGCCTTCAGACCCAGGAACTACCGGAACGCCAGATTTAATCATGGCTTCTTTAGCTTTTACCTTATCGCCCATTGTCGCAATTGCATCAGCACGTGGGCCGATAAAAACAAAACCGCTTTCTTCAACCCTACGGGCAAATTCAGCATTTTCGGATAAAAAACCAAAACCCGGATGAACTGCTTGGGAGTTAGTTATTTCACATGCAGCGATAATAGCCGGGATATTCAAATAACTTTGTGCAGACCTAGCAGGACCAATACATACAGACTCATCAGCCAATTTAACATACTTGGCATCACGATCAGCTTCGGAATAAATAACTACTGACTTGATACCAAGCTCACGACAAGCCCGCTGAACGCGTAGCGCAATTTCGCCACGGTTGGCAATTAAAACTTTTTCAAACATAGCTCTTTCCTTGTGATCCAAGTTTAAGCAATTACAAACAATGGTTGACCATATTCAACTGGGCTACCGTCGCTAACCAATATCTCTTTAATAACTCCTGTTTTGTCAGCTTGGATCTGATTCATTAATTTCATTGCTTCAATAATGCATAATGGCTGGCCTTCTTTAACTTCTTGGCCAACTTCGACAAATGGGTTACTAGTAGGTGATGATGCACGGTAGAATGTACCTACCATTGGAGAATCAATAGTAGTACGGGCAATAGGAGCTTCGGCTTTAGTTTCAACTGGTGCTTGGGCAACAGGAGCAGCCTGAACCACAGGAGCAGGTGCAAAAGCTTGAGTTGAAGCAACGTATTGAACTTGAGGAGCATTAGGATTAACACAAGTTACACATAACTTATCTTCTCCTTCTGTAATTTCAAGCGAAGCAATCCCTGATTCTTTAATCATGTCAACTATTGCTTTAATTTTTTTAATATCCATTATTTATTTCCTTCCTGTAAATAATTCAGTGCATAATCTAATGCAAAACTATAACCGATACTTCCAAGCCCACAAATTACGCCAAGCGCCACATCAGACAAATATGAGTGATGACGAAATTTTTCTCGGGCATGGATATTAGATAAGTGAACTTCGACAAACGGCACTTTAACTGCCAACAACGCATCACGAATTGCGATGCTTGTATGGGTATAAGCAGCCGGATTAATAATTATAAAATCAACTGGATTAGTGATGTTTTGTTGAATTTTATCAACCAGCGCGCCTTCATGGTTGCTTTGGAAAAATTCAAGCAAGCAACCTTGAACACTAGCTTTGGCCTGAAGACCATCATGGATTTGTTGTAATGTTACAACACCATAAAGTCCTGGTTCACGAAGACCTAGAAGATTTAAATTTGGACCATTTAGGACCAGTATTTTTTTCATACTGTTAGCTAGCCTTGGCACGAATTTTAAAGTTGGCACAATCTGTCACAACCAGATTGTTATCTTTGGCAAATTGCATAAGAAAATCAAAAACACTAGGACTTTTAGTCTCTAACTCACGTTTAACCGCAACGCATTGCATACCTTTAAACATCATCGGCCTTAGATATGGCGAATACGATACTTTCTGCCGCTCAAATTGAGCTAACATACCACATAATCTATCTACCCAGTCGCTTGGGCGAAATTTTTTACCTTCAGCAGTTTGTCCCTCGATTATCACCTCATCCAAGTAGCACAATTCAAAATTATCACTCATAAACTCTCTCTTAAGCGCTGCATATTATTCTACTTTGCCAGACCTAGCTATCCGATTGCTTTATTTCAACATAAAGAAACCCGCATTATTAATTTTGGCATTTAAAGTAGAAGCTTTATCAATATTATATTATTGACAAAATATTTTTTTCATTAATTTTCATTAGGGCTTTATTTTACCGTATTATGGGATTAGATTTTATTCTTTTATAGTTTTGACTAAAAAATAATCTGAATTTTATTTGACGGGAACTGTTTTTTTCTATTATTATACTGACTTATCAGTTGACGTTTTCTGTACGCAAGCGTTATGGCGTCACAGCACAGTTAGCATTTTTTTGAAAGGTCTACACATGGAAAATATTGAAGCTAGAGTAAAAAAAGTTGTTGCCGATAAATTAGGTATCGACGAAGCAACTATTAAAGATGAAGCTTCTTTTATTGAGGATTTAGGTGCTGATTCATTGGATACAGTTGAATTAGTTATGGCTTTGGAAGAAGAATTTGGCTGTGAAATTCCAGATGAAGAAGCTGAGAAAATCACTACAGTTCAAAAAGCTATTGATTACGTAAAAGCACACTCTGCTTAAGAACGCAATTTAAAAAAGCATACGGAGACTTCCGTATGTTTTTTCATTTCTGACAACCAAAGGCCTTCCATGATAAAAACAGATAATCTTTTAGTGGAAGAGCGAATAGCTACTCCCGTTAAGTTGAATTCCAATGAGGATATTTTAGAGCGTGCCCTACGCCCTAAGGAACTATCTGATTACATTGGACAACAAAAAATAAAAGAACAACTAGAAATTTTTATCCAAGCCTCCAAAAAACGTAATGAATCCTTGGATCATGTTTTACTATTTGGCCCTCCTGGGTTAGGCAAAACAACTTTAGCGCATATTATTGCACGTGAGATGGGGGTTAATCTTCGCCAGACATCCGGGCCGGTACTTGAAAAGCCAGGTGACCTTGCTGCATTACTTACCAATTTGGAAGCGCATGATGTATTATTCATTGATGAAATTCATCGGATGTCGCCAATTATCGAGGAAGTACTCTACCCAGCATTAGAAGATTTCCAACTCGACATTATGATTGGTGAAGGACCATCTGCACGTTGTATAAAAATTGATTTACCACCATTCACTTTAATTGGCGCAACAACGCGCGCAGGAATGCTTACTAACCCACTGCGCGACCGCTTTGGGATAATTTCGCGACTGGAATTTTATACTCCGGAAGAATTGGCGATTGTTGTCAAACGTTCTGCACGGTTATTAAATATGCAGATTACCGACGATGGTGCATATGAAATAGCCTACCGGTCACGCGGCACACCAAGGATTGCAAACCGGCTACTACGCCGGGTACGTGATTTCGCTGAAGTAAAGAGCGATGGGGTCGTTAATAAAGATGTTGCCGACAAAGCACTGATGATGCTTGATGTTGACAGGCTTGGGCTTGATATAATGGATCGCAAGCTGCTTGGGGCCATTATTGAGAAATTCAACTGCGGCCCAGTTGGACTAGAAAATCTATCGGCAACGATAGGTGAATCTACCGATACTATAGAAGATGTAATCGAACCCTACTTAATGCAAAATGGTTTACTTCAACGCACTCCTCGTGGTAGAATAGTCACCAATCAAACTTTGGAACATTTTGGTTACGTAACAGACAATAATTAATTTTGTTATTTTATGAGACATAGTAAATTAATGAAAAAGATCAGTAAAAAATTAAGTGTAATTCTACTTTCAAGCGCAATTATTTTTTCACAGAATGCATTTGCAGCACGTTTAGGCAAGCAAAGAAGCCTTGGGATGCAGCGTAGCACTTCTAGCTATAAATCGAATGGCACGACTAGTAATAACACGAATTCAAATACCGGTTACAGCCAACCTGGCTATGCCGGACAATCTAATACTCAACAACCGCAACAGCAAAGAGGACCTGGAGTCGGAGCTGTTGTAGCGGGGGCCGCAGCTGGAGCAGTTGGCGGTTATATGCTTGGTAAGGCTATGAATTCATCAGATAAAGCAGCAATGGATAAAGCCAATAGCTCGCAAGTGGCCCAGGAAGCCGCTCAAAGACAAACTATTAATGACAACCATATACCTTGGGGTATTATTACTATTTTAGGTTTATTGTTAGTAATCGGTTTAATGATATTTAGACGTAAAACCATGCCGCAAGTAAGCAGTACCCCTACCAATAGTATGGCCGGCATGGAAAATAACAGTTTTGAAATTCCAAATATCCGCCGCGAAAATACCGCATATAACCAGGGAAATACGGCGCAACAGCCACAACAACCGGTAGTTGCCGCTCCGGAAGTTATTACTAAAGTTGCAGACGGAGTCGAAACACAATATTTTTTACGGCAAGCTAAAGGCATGTTTTTGCATATTCAAAGCATGAATACACCGGAAAATGTTTCAGAAGTTGCAAAATATATGACACCGGAATTATATGCTGAAATAAAAACCATGATTAGCGAAAATGATTATGTTGCTGACTTTAGCCAACTTGACTGCAATTTATTAGATACTGCCACAGAAAATGGCAACTATATTGCATCAGTGAGATTTTTTGGCCTAGTTAGTGATTCACCAAATTCGCCTCAGGTTAAATTTAGTGAAATTTGGCATTTCGTTAAACCTGTTGGCACTGATAGTGCTAAATGGTTAGTTGCAGGAATTCAACAAGAATCTATTAACTAAGCATACTGGCATTACAAAAAATTTTAAATCGGGACGAACATGCTAAATGCATATTGCGTCCTTTTTTTATAGATACACCATATGGAAAAAACAATTTTATTAATTGATGGGTCTTCTTTTATATTTAGAGCTTTTTATGCCATCCGCGAGCTAACTTCACCCAACGGGACGCCAACCAATGCGACCTATGGCATAGTAAACATGCTAAAGCAGATGCAGAAGAAATATTCGACACCCCACTGGGTCTGTGTATTTGATAGTTCCGGTAAAACGTTCCGCGATGATATTTACCCTGAATATAAGGCTAATCGGCGCGAGACTCCTCCTGAACTAAAAATCCAATTTCCTTATATTTATAAAATAATCGATAAGTTAGGCATTCCGGTAGTTATTGAAGAAGGCGTAGAAGCTGACGATGTAATTGCAACTATTGCTAAAAAATATTCGGCAGAGGGCTATAAAATACTAATTGCAACCGGGGATAAAGATTTTGCCCAGGTAGTCGATGAACAAATTACATTAGTCAACACCATGACTAATGAAATCTTGGATATTAATGGAGTAATCAATAAGTTTGGCGTACGGCCTGATCAAATTATTGATTATTTATCATTAATTGGGGATAATGTTGATAATGTTCCCGGTGTAACCAAATGCGGACCCAAAACTGCCCAAAAGTGGTTAAGCGAGTATGAGACAATTGACAACCTGGTTATCAATAAAGACAAACTAAGCGGCGTTGTTGGTGAAAATTTTCGGAATGCCATAGAATGGTTAAAGACAGCCCGAGAATTAATTAAAATTGACACCAATGTAAATATAACCCAGCTAGATGTTAAAAATATAGCTAATCTTACCCTACGCAATCCAGAGCATGAAGAATTAATCCCGATCTTCCAGGAATTGAATTTCAGAACTTGGTTAAAAGAATGCCAAATCGCCCTCCAACAAGGTAAAGAGCAAGACTTACTCGATAAGGGGCCATTAATTGAAGCCAACGCTTTGGAAACCTATATCCCCCTGAAAAGTAAGCAGTTAATCAACCTTAACGACCCAATGCTGATTGATCAAGCAGTTAAAGAAATTATCCACAACAATCTAATAACTTCTTTTTATATATTTAGCCGCGACTATACCAATCCCCTATCGGCAATTGAAGTAGTAGCAATTAGTGATAACGATAAAACCTACGCAATCCACCTGCACCAGAAAAAACAAGATGAGCTATTTAGTGAAGATAGCCATAGCCCGCAAATAATGCTTTATTTAAGTAATTACTTTAATAGTTCAGTGCCAAAAATCTGCTCAAATCTTAAATATTCGTTACGTGCATTAAGTGCACATGGGATAATTCCAGCCCATATTAGCGGCGATATTACTCTTGCAAGTTATATCAAATGTTCCGCTGACAATCATAGCCTTGCAGCAATTATTAATCGGAATATACCCAATGCTAACCTTTTAAGTGAAGAGGAATATTTTGGTAAAGGTGCCAAAAAAATCGCTTGGGATTATCTTGATGATGAACAAAAGCAACAGTTAATTCATAGTTATAATGAACATCTATTATCTGTGCATACCCTTATAGTTAAATCACTTGACAAACAGGAGCAGCTATTATATCGGGATGTTGAACTACCGCTTGCCTTAATGCTGTTTCAAATGGAACAGCATGGCATGCTGATTAATCCACAACGATTTAAAGCTTTAAATGATGAGCTTAAACAGAAATTGCAGAGCCTGGAGGACCAAATTTATATTGAAGCCAAGGTAGCATTCAATATTAATTCTCCTAAGCAATTGCAGGATATCTTATTTAACCAGCTAAAACTGCCGACTGATGGAATCAAAGCCAATACTACTGGTTATTCTACCGATGAAGAGTCACTAAGCATTCTTGCTGATTTAGGCATCCCTATTGCCAATTTATTGCTTGAGTACCGAACTTTGAGTAAACTTTTAAATACCTATGTTGATAAACTTCCCTTGGCGGCAGATAAGGATTCTCGCTTGCATACTTCGCTCGAGCAAACCGTCGTTACTTCCGGCCGTTTATCGTCCAAAGACCCGAATTTGCAAAACATCCCGGTTCGCAATGAATACGGCCAAAAAATCCGCCAATGTTTTGTGGCTGAACCCGGCTGCAAACTTGTATGTGCTGATTACTCGCAAATTGAATTACGGATTCTGGCGCATATCAGCAATGATAGTAACCTCATCGAAGCTTTTAAACAAGGGCTGGATATTCATGCCTCAACAGCCAGCCAAATCTTTAATAAGCCATTAAATGAAGTAACCAAGGATGAACGGCGCTATGCTAAAACCATCAATTTTGGCCTAATTTATGGCAAATCAGTTTTTGGGCTGGCAAAAGAACTTAAAATTGAACGCTCCGAAGCAAAACTGTATATCGATAACTATTTTGCCCAGTTCCCTAAAGTAAAAGCCTATATGGAAGCAATCAAGCAAAATGCCCATAAAGATGGCTATGTCAGCACAATTTATGGGCGTAAAATCTTTTTGCCAAGCATTAATAGCGGCAACAATATCCTGCGCCAAGCCGAAGAACGCTTGGCACTTAATGCTCCAATGCAAGGCAGCGCTGCCGATATAATCAAGATTGCAATGTTAAATGTAGCAGGCTGGATTGAAGCGAATAAGTTAAAGAGCAAACTAATAATGCAGGTTCACGATGAATTAATCTTTCAAGTCCCCGAAAATGAACTTGAGTTATTAATGAATAACCTAGCTCGCCTGATGACTGAAAGCATTAAGTTAATCGTTCCCTTGGAAGTAGATATTAATGCTGCGGAAAATTGGGCCGCTGCGCATTAAATATTCAGTAGAGAATTTGACTTTAACTAAAAGCTATTGCAATAAATTGGATAGATTTATGTCTTAGCAAAGTAAAGTTAAATTCTTTTCATTGACAATACTTACGAATATATATATATATATATTCCGCAAAAATTATAATGAATTTTTTATATTTTAGCAAAATGAAAATAATTCGCTTAAATAAAAAATATCAGCAATAACCAAGCTTAACTTATTAGTACTATTCATTATTTAGCCTAAGAGAAGATATATTAATTTTCGACATTAACCCCTCTATTGGATAACACCAGTAAACCCTCATAACTCCGTAACGTGAGCCATAATATAATTTATATTTTATATCTTACCTTAATTTCGTATTTAAGTAATTGACAGTATCTTTCTTCGTAAACTCAAACACGCTTCTTCTTCAATAACTGATGTAAAATGCCGCCAATCTGATAATAACATTAAGGTAAATAGTAAATGATGAAGAAAAATCAAATTCTAAAATTATTGGCAGCATTATCAATAAGCACCGTTACATTAAAGGTATATGCAAGTGAAAATGGTGTACCGGTAAATAAGTTTTGTTTTGCAGGAAAAGAGCGTGATGCAGTAGCTTTGTTACGCTACCCTACAGATGAAGATAATATCTATTCGATTACCAAGGGTGAAATTTTTAATGGAGTTGATGATAGTAATGATAATTGTTTATATATAAAAGCACAACAAAAGCTTGACAGTACAAATCATGAAAATATTGATTGGATCAAAAAATATTTCTCTGATAATGATATACAATGGCAAGCAAGCTCTTTTGGCTCAACGGAAAATAGCCAAAATGATACTCCTAACGCACTCAATTTTGCAGTTAGGGTAGATATAGTATATGATTTTAAAGATAATAATGGAGATGATAAAGAGTATACTTGTGATAACATTATTATCGCTCAAGGCTATAATTCTTGGGATGGATTTAACTGGTGGGTAGCAAGCAATTCTTCCGATAAGCCGCACGCAATACAATGTTCTGATCAAAATGAAAACCTGGCTTATTTATATATGCTTGGAGGCCAAAATACTAGTACTTTGAAGATTTCTACTACCCAACCTAAAAATATTAATGCAGCTGCCGGAGCCAGGTTCTGGTAACCGATAATTATACTTTGTGTTGGATAAAATTAAAAGGGATTAGCTAACCTTCGACGTCACCCAGTTAAAACTGCAAAGAATCACACCACTTATGACAATTGGGCCGCTGCGCATTAGCTAATCTATCTTACTATCAGTAAAGAATTTAGCTAAACTTTTAATCCGAATAAAATCACTTCAGAAAATTTATAATTAACTAGCTAAATTTTTTCCCTCTACACTCATATCTAATCTTTGCTACTCCCGGCAAATCAATCTTTTACTCATTTTGCAAATATTGATTCTTGCTTATTAAATTGAAGCTAATATTAATTTTTTACTTCATGTTTAAATTATAAAAGAATAATTACTTTAGATAATTATCCACGAAATTGGAGATAATTAATTAATACTGATTTTATTCGTATAGCCCAATTTACTAAATCAACAATACTTAATATAAAATACTTCCGTTCTATTTTAACTTAATACTCAAGTTAAGTGATTTAAGCTTTCACAATTGCCGGGAAACTTTATTAGACATGGAGAAAAGGAGCAATTCCAAGTACTTGATTAACTCGGTAAATAACTCAATAAATTTAACTTCTAGAGAAGCCCAGGAGATACTGAAAATGGTAAACAAAAAAAATATTTTAAAACTATCAATGGCAATTGGTGTAAGTGTCACTTCATTAAACGCGTACAGTGTTCCAACTAATCAATTCTGCCTGCAAGGTGATAATAAGAACGATAAAATTTTTTATAGACTAAGAGTTGGTGATTATTATCCCCATTCAATTACAGCGGGTAAAAAGTATTTAGAAACATTCGATGGCGGCGATAATTGTTTGTATATCGACGCTGAGCGACAATTAGACTCTAAAAACCATGAAAATATTAATTGGATTAAAGCTAACATGGCTGAAGGTTTAGCTTGGCAAGATGCTTTCTTTAGTACAACAGATGGAGCATCTAAAGGCACTCCACAAGCGCTAAATTTTGCTGTTAAAGCCAACCTGGTTTTCTTAGTAAAAGGTAATTTTGATGACGAGTATGATTGCTATAATGTTATTATTGCTCAAGGCAGCACCTCTACTAGAAATAACTGGTGGATGGTTAGCAACAACAATGATAAACCACATACACTAAAATGTTATGATTACTTAACTGATCAGCCGGTTTACTTCTACATGGCAAAAGGTAGCGATATTCATACGCTAAAATTAACTCGTTCCCAAAATAACAGCATCTCAGCTGCAGGCACAAGATTTTGGTAGAAGGTTTATTTAGTCAATAAAATTTCCTATACACTAAAACAGAATAAATTCTTGACTTTTATTCTTTAAGTTTCTTATGCTTAAATAGAAACAAAAGGACACACTGAGATTTTGAAGCTAATTTAGTAGAAAACGTGAATTGTTAATAAATCAAAGGAACATTAATAAATAGCATCAGCTTGGGATAGATAGGTTAATTTCTTTTTAGCAGAGCTGATATTATTAGATAAAGTTCATAAACAGAATTACTCGATTTTCAATAGCATGGATTCAGTAATTATTATTTTTTAAATTAAGGAAGCTTACTAAATGGCAAGCAAAAAAGCTATTCTAAAACTATTGATGACTCTTAGCATGAGCTCTATTGCATTAAATGCATATGCAAGTGATGAGAATCTTCCTGAGAATAAATTTTGTATACATCCTCAAGGTGATATAAAAGGAAGAGTATTATATAATTATGAAGATAGTGATGATTCGCATACAATAACTACGGGTGAATCTTTCGGTAAGGTATCACGAGAAAAGAAACACTGCATAGTGATCCAAGCAGAACGTCAGCTAGATTCAAAAAATCATGAAAATATTAATTGGGTAAAACAGCATATGCCAGATAATTTACCATGGAAAGGAAGCTCATTTGGGTCCTCAGCAAATCGTTCAACTGATACACCAAACGCACTTAATTTTGCAATTCACCTAACAAGTATTGTTTATATTTCAAATATTTCTAACAATGTTTACACCTGTGAAAACGTTATCCTGGCACAAGGCTCTAAGGGTATAAGAAATAACTGGTGGATAGTTAGCAACTCCCCAGATAAACCAAATGCATTAAAATGCACCGATCAAAATGGAAATATTCAATATTTGTATATGACGAATGGAGATAATCCAGATGATACATATATAATTAATATGTCACTTACTCCACCTAAAACTACTAACGCAGCTGCAGCTTACAAATTCTGGTAGGAAGTTCTATCATTGAGTAATGCTTAGACGAATTGGAAAACCACATAAAGTGCTAAAAATAATACATTAACCTACATAAAGGAAAAATTTAAATGGCAAGCAAAAAAATTATTATAAAATTACTATTTGCATTATCAGGCTGTATCATGTCAATTAATGCGTTTGCGGCAGAAAACTATATACCAGTTAGTAAGTTTTGTTTAGAACCCTACAAAGATGCCGGTAGTATATTCTTTAATTATGATAGCGAGCAACATACAATTACCAAGGGCAAAGCATTTGAAGGAGTGGATGACACAAATTATAAAAACTGCATGACTGTCACGGCAGAACAGCAGTTAGATTCAAAAAACCATGAGAATATCAATTGGATTAAACAACATATGCTGCAAGGGCTAGAATGGAATGGTAATGCTTTCGGTTCCTCAACAAACGCTTCTAAAGACACACCAAATGCATTAAATTTTGCAGTGTTACTTGATACTATAAATTATATGGATGATGCTGGTAATACTTATATATGCAATAATGTTATTGTTGCTCAAGGTTTTAATTATTGGAGTGGATACAACTGGTGGATGGTAAGTAATAATACTGATATAGCCCATACATTAAAATGTTATGATAAAAACAATAAAGCCACTTATTTCAAGATGTTCAATGGCGGCAATAGCTACACAATAATCATAGAGCCAGTAACAAAAGGCACAGTTACCCCAGCGGCAGCCTCCAGGTTCTGGTAGCAAAAAGAAGGCGGTACATATTGTGACCGCCTTCTTCATCTTAATTTAATAGCTAATTTTTGAAAACCACAGTATATAAACTCCTGGTAGTACCGGAATTATGTAGCTGCCAGGTTTTACCTTTAGCGGATGTCGCCACTATCCCCTGCGAACCTACAGTTATAAACTGCTCATCGGCATAAATTACCGAACGTAAAGTCGCGCTTTGCAAGCTATCGACAGTAGTCCAGCTAATCCTATCATCAGAATTTAGAATAACTCCATTTTCACCCACTGCTACGTATTTATCATTGCCATAAGCTATACTATATAACCATTTATTGGTAGAAGAACTAATCGGCTGCCAAGTCTTGCCATCTAGCGAACTCAAGATTGTACCATGCTCACCAACAGCAATAAATTTGTTATTAAGATAGCGTACCTCGCTCAACCAGTTTTTAGTGGTAGAGCTCTCAGCTTGCCAGATCCTGCCGTCTTGAGAATCAAGGATAGCACCTTGGGCTCCCACTGCTACAAATTTATGGTTACCGCTACAGACACTACTTAGCCAGGCATTGGTAGGAGAACTAACCTTATTCCATTTAAAACTATCATTGGAAACTAATATGGTGCCAGCCATACCAACAGCAATATAGCTACCGTCGGCATAAGTAACATCATATAACCAGGCACTGCTATCTGGATTGCTGGCAGTTTGCCAGTTAATGGCATTATCTGAAACCGCAATCCGTCCATTAACCCCTACTCCAATAAATTTACCATTGGCAATAGACACAGCGTTAAACACATTACTTTCATTAACTTTGTCGCTAGTCCAAAAGACTCCGGTATCAGAAATTTTAACAATACCATTATCGCCAACTGCAACGTATTTAGTAGAGCTCGTAGATTGGATTATCGCTGTTGTCGTAAACCACGAGCACCCAGATAACAAAAGTGCGAGACAACCCGCACTCACTATGTTTCTGATTTTAAACATAATAGATAAACCAGTAATTAGGCATGGTCTAAATAGCGCTCAACATCCAAAGCTGCCATACACCCTGAGGCAGCCGAAGTTACCGCTTGCTTATAAATCATATCCTGCACATCACCAGCTGCAAATACACCTTCAATAGATGTAGCTGTAGCAAAACCATTTCTACCTGATCTTGTCACGATATAGCCATGGTCTAGTTCAAGCTGGCCTTCAAAGATATCGGTATTTGGCTTATGGCCAATAGCGATAAACACACCTTTTAGGCTAATATCTTCAGTAGATTCGCCACTAGTTGATTTAATGCGAATACCCGTTACGCCTTTATCGTCACCCAATACTTCATCCAAAGTAGAATTTAACTTTAATTCAATTTTGCCATCAGCGACTTTTTGCATTAAACGGTCAATCAGGATTTTTTCTGATTTAAATGTTTCACGGCGGTGAACCAATGTCACTTTGCTGCAAATATTTGCTAGATAAAGCGCCTCTTCTACAGCAGTATTTCCACCACCGATTACAGCTACTTCTTGGTTTTTATAAAAAAAGCCGTCACAGGTTGCACAACCAGATACACCCTTACCCATAAATTTAGCTTCAGATTCCAAACCTAAGTATTTAGCAGAAGCACCAGTTGCAATAATAAGAGCGTCACACGAATATTCACCCATGTCACCAATTAACTTAAATGGTTTAGTCGTTAATTGTGCAGTATGAATCTGGTCAAAAATAATTTCAGTACCAAATTTGGTTGCATGGTCTAAAAAGCGCTGCATTAAATCTGGCCCCTGAACTTCACCATGTAATTCTGCTGGCCAGTTTTCAACTTCAGTTGTAGTCATCAGTTGGCCACCTTGCTGCATTCCAGTAATAATAACTGGTTTTAAATTAGCTCGCGCAGCATAAATTGCCGCCGTATATCCAGCAGGGCCTGAACCTAGGATTATTAGCGGATGGTGTTGTAAACTCATTATTTCTCTTCCTTTTCTGGTAATGTTACATTAATTTCTAATAGTTCTAAATTATCACGTTTTTCTAAATTCACTGACAAAGCGTCCTGCTCAATTTTGATGTATTTGGCAATAACAGCAACCAATTCTTTCTGTAACGCCGGTAGCCATTCCGGTGTTTTGCTTTCTTCACCATTATCATTAAGAGTTACACGTTCATGGGCCAATATAATCTGTAGCCGTTCTTTGGCAACCGATGCCGTAGATTTTTTCTTGCCGAATAAAATATCTAACAAAGACATCTTAGTTACCTCCAAAAATCCGCTTTAATAATCCTTTTTTCTCAGGTGCAGTAAATCGCATTGGTTTTTCCTCACCGAGGAACCTGGCAACTAAATCAGAATATGCATCTGATACCGTTGTACCTTTAAGATTAATCGCCGGTACGCCGGTATTTGATGCCTGTAGTACATCTTTAGATTCAGGAATTACCCCTAATACAGGTATACGTAATATATCCTGAATATCTTGAATAGAAAGCATATCGCCACTTTCTACTCGCTCAGGATTATATCTTGTTATTACTAAATGCTCTTTAATCTTTTCGCTACCCTCAACTGCACGTTTAGACTTTGAAGACAATATCCCTAAAATACGATCAGAATCACGTACTGATGAAACTTCAGGGTTGGTAACTACCAAGGCTTCGTCGGCAAAATATAAGGCCATAAAAGCACCCTTTTCAATTCCAGCAGGCGAATCACAAACGATATAGTCAAAGTCTTTGGCTAAATCCTGTAAAACTTTAGCCACTCCTTCTTCAGTTAATGCATCTTTATCTTTAGTTTGCGATGCAGCAAGGATATACAGGTTGTCGCAGTTTTTATCTTTAATCAAAGCCTGATGCAATGTTGCATCTCCGCTTATAACATTTACAAAGTCATACACTACCCGCCGTTCACAGCCCATGATTAGGTCTAGGTTACGTAAACCGATATCAAAATCGATAACAACTGTTTTAAAACCACGTAGTGCTAGCCCGGTAGCAAAACTTGCGGAAGTAGTTGTCTTTCCTACCCCACCTTTACCCGATGTAACCACAACAACTTTAGCCATAAATGCTCCTACAAAGAATTCTCTCTTTAATTTTTTTACTTTTTTTGCGGTTGCTTATGCAGCCAAGCCAAAAGTAGATCTAACTTTTTTATAGCGGAATTATATTTAACCGCTCTTTATCATCCAAAAAAACTTGGACTGCTTTATTATGTAAATTTTGCGGCAATTTATCTTCTAAAACACGAAATATTCCAGCAATTGAAATTAATTCTGCGTTAAATTTTTGCACAAATATCCGCGCTGTTTTATCACCATTTCTACCAGCTATCAGGCGGCCTCTGGCATCACCATAAATATGGATATTACCTCCAGCTATTATTTCCGCATTATTTGACACAAGATTAACTATTATAATGTCGCCTTCATGCTCAACTTTAATTCCGCTTCGGATGGGATCGCTAATTAAGACTGGTGGCGCAATAAACTCTTTGGTATTAAAGGTTGGGTTAACCGCTAATACAGGCAAATCTGCTATATTTCCAGAAGTTACAAACTTATTTGCAAGGATAAACTTTAACTCAAACTTATATTTATCAGTGATTGATTTTAGGCTAATTAATATATTAGTCAAGGCATCAATTGGAAATTGCGTCAGTATTTCGACAGCAATATATCGGCCATTTTCATCAAATTGGCGTAAACTTGCTAATTTATTTTCGACTTGTTCTAGTTTGATTTCTGGATTAATTTTAAGTAAATAATAATCAAATGAAGCCAAATTCAGTTTTGCTGTATGTTTTGTCATATTTTCACGAATCCTACGCATTTGGTAGAAGTTAAGGGCATCACACCTATAAGTTAAATGTTATAATATTGCTAAATATTATAAATTATAACTTAGTTTGAATTATCGTAATTTTAACATACAACCTTGTCTCTTCAATAGAAATTAATAGTGCAAAACAACCATTTTGATGTAATTATTATCGGTGCCGGCGCTGCCGGCCTCATGTGCGCCCAGCTAGCGGGACAGTTTGGCCAAAAAGTACTAATCTTGGATCATAGTAAACGTTTAGCTGAAAAAATAAGAATTTCCGGTGGCGGACGCTGTAATTTTACTAATATTTACGCAAATCCAGAGTGCTATATCTCCCAAAACAGGCACTACGTTACATCTGCATTATCCAGATATACTCCTCGTCATTTTATCGAGTTGCTTGATTACTACAATTTAGGTTACCATGAAAAGACTTTAGGTCAGCTTTTTTGTGATGAAAAATCTCAAGCTATTATTGATTTACTCGATTTTCTATGTCGGGAAAATAATGTCAAACGGCTAATGGAGACTAGGGTTTTAAATGTTGAACATTCAAATCCTGGTTTTATAGTAGACACTTCAAATGGTAAATATCGTTCGTCTAAATTAGTTATTGCCACTGGCGGCTTATCTATTCCGCAAATAGGAGCAACCGATTTCGGCTATCAAATTGGCCGTAATTTCGGTATGCAAATCATACCTCCTACCCCAGCACTAGTGCCATTAACTTTATCGGCACAAGACTTAACCCGCTTTAATTCCCTTGCGGGAATTTCGTTTTTAAGTGAAACGAATATAGATAAAGTAAAATTCTTAGAAAATAGCCTATTTACTCACCGTGGCTTGAGCGGCCCGGCGATATTGCAAATTTCTTCTTACTGGAATAATGGAGTCCCATTAAAAATTAATATGCTCCCGCATACAGATATTCGCCAGGAGATCTTAGTAAAACGTAGCTCGAATAAACTAATAAGTAATTTCTTGGCGAGCTTTTTTTCTCAGCGCCTTGCCGATAGTATATGTAAACTGGTCCAGTATGACAAACCCTTAAGCCAGCTTACCAACAAAGAAATTGATCTGCTAGCTAATTTAATCCATAATTTCAAGATAACCCCAAACGGCAGCGAAGGATTTAAAAAAGCTGAAGTAACTCGGGGTGGCATAGATACTACAGGCTTAAACTCCAAGACCATGATGGCGAAAAATATCGATGGTTTATACTTCATTGGTGAAGTTGTAGATGTAACAGGTTGGCTTGGCGGGTATAATTTCCAATGGGCGTGGTCGTCTGCTTATGCTGCAGCTACCAGCTTTTAGAAAGGTATAATTTATGAAAATCATAACGGCAAATGTAAATGGGATACGTTCAGCTTATTCCAAAGGTTTTTTTAGCTGGTTAACCAGCCAAAATGCCGACATAGTATGCTTACAGGAAATTAAAGCTGATTTAACCGTTATTCCCAGTGAATTATTAAATTTCAATGGATATCATTGCGAATTCCATCCTGCTGAAAAAAAAGGCTACAGTGGAGTCGCAATATTTGCCAAGACTAAACCAGATTCAGTAATAGTAGGACTCAATAATCCCGAAATTGATAATGAAGGCCGTTACCTAGAATTCCAATATGGAAATCTTAGTATAATCTCGCTATACCTTCCTTCTGGTTCTAGCGGCGAAGATAAACAACAAAAAAAGTTCCGCTTTATGGAATATTATCTGCCAATCCTAATGGCACAAGCAAATTCTGAACGCCAATACATTATCTGCGGCGACTGGAATATTGCCCATAGTGAAATCGATCTAAAAAACTGGAAAGGTAACCTGAAAAACTCTGGGTTTCTTCCTGAAGAGCGTGCTTGGCTTAGCCAAATTTTCAACTTAGGCTATACTGATACCTGGCGTTACCTCTACCCGGAAAACCCAGGCTATACCTGGTGGTCTAACCGGGGCCAGGCCTATCTTAAAGACGTTGGATGGCGAATTGATTATCAGATTATAAGTAATTCGTTAAAAGACAAACTTAAACATGCATCTATTTATAAAAATGAGAAATTTTCTGATCATGCACCTTTAATCGTGGAGTTTGATTTACCATGCCAATAAAAGCTGTAATTATGGATGGTGATGGTTCTACTATTACCCATGATGGAATCCTACCAGATAATTTACGTAATTTGATTATAAATAATCCGCATATCAAATGGATTATGGCAACAGGTCGAAGCCTTGATTTATTAAGACGTCTACCTATTATTGACTTTCTTAGCCGAGATGTTCCGCATATTGTTGATGGCGGTGGCAGGCTAGTAATGCACAGTGGTAGTTCAGTTGTTGATTATTATTTAACAGAAGAAGAAATTGATTGCTTTTTTAACCAACTTGATACACAGAAAGTTGATTTCTTATATTACTTTTTGGATGAAAAAAGGAGTTATATATTTAGTGACAATATTAGCCGGTGGCATAATCTGCCGCAATTTATAGCTGCAAATGCTACCAATAGCATTACTAAATACCGGCAATGGGCAATGCAAAATCGCCCAACTAAGCTCTTTATTCGAATCAATTCGCCAATTAATTTCGTTGGATTAAACTGGCATCAAAATGAGCAAAATATAGATTTAACCACAAAGGGCATTACCAAAGGCAGTACTTGCGTTGAATTATTGAAGACTCTCAACCTTCTCCCAAGAGAAACTGCTTTCGTTTTTAATGACAAAAATGACCTACCCCTAGTTACTCATCCGTTATTACAGGATATAATTAAAATTAAAGTAGGTAGTTACATGCCTGAAATTAAGGCTGACTACGAAGTAGTGAGTCCATATGAGGTAGCTAATATTTTAATTGATTTAATTTCTTGAATGAAGAGCAAAGCTATTCTAAGCTTGGTTAACCTACCACGGCCAAGTCAAGCGGAGAATAGCAAATCTACCAACTTAAATTTTCTCGGCAATTTACCACTTCCTAAAAAATCAGAACTTTTCCTAAATATTTAGTATAAAAGCGAAATTTTTCCTATAAATAAATATTAATTTTTTACTCTATTTTTGGAGTAAAATTTTTAAGCTTTAAAATATATTAGCTTTTTATGCAAGTTTAATGTATTTCCTATTTAATCATCTTAGGAGAGAACATATCATGCCGTATTATTCAACACCTACATTGATAGTGTCGATGAATGGTTCTAAACAGCATACTCAACTTAATCCCAATGCAATTTCAGAAAACAAAATTAACAAATCTAACAATAATATTGAATTTCAAAATAAGGATGAAACAATTCCAGCCTTTCTTGAAAAAAATATTTTGCATGATACTGCAAAAAGATTTTTTTTCTTTAAATTAATTGTTCTTAGCAATATAGAACACTTAGCTAAGAAAAAGCTTAGCTATGCTTCTTTTTTTACTTCATGTCTTTCGGAAGAACCTCCGGCTTTAACAGCGCTAGTTTCTCAAGTTCAATTATTAAGTCATTTTTCAACAAGTAAGTTTTTTAATTTCGGAGATGATAATACATTTAAGTCAATAGTTAAATCAGTAGAACACCTCCATTTGAACAATAAAATTGATATTTTATGGAATAAAAATACCACGGAGACTTGTTCCGGACTAACCCTAGAGCTTACAAAATTACATAAAAATTTAACGGAAATAATAAGCAATTATCTCCCAAAGACATATAAAGAAATAGATTTGTTAAACTATACAATTACCGTAGCTCTAAATACTTTATTAGTTAATAATACCAATATAGCAAGCATAAAAGAAATTTGCTCTTTTATAGCCGACAATGATAACTTTATTACAGGTATCAATTATTTAAATTTTGACAAATATTTGAATTTTATCGATTCAGAAAATGAAATATTTGAAAGAAGGGATCTGTTTGAATACGGCATACAACTGACAAATATCAATATACTAATTAAAATATTTCACGTTAAAACTGAACAGTTAAATAAATCGATAAAACCTGAAGGAATTCCATATTCATATGAGTACTTAAGGCAAGAATGTATAGTTTTAGTCCGAAAAGTATTAAAAAGCCGCGAAGGTATTGAAGAGAACCAGACAGGCTTAACAAATAATGAATTGAACAAATTTTTAGCTGCTCTTGAAGTTATAAATACCCCTGAGGAGCTGATAGCCAAATCAGGCGAAATTAGAAACCATATTACTGAAAACGACTTAAAAGAAGGCTTGATTGTAAGTTTAAAAGAACTATTAACTGAAATTAAGTATTATTCTATAAGTCTACAATTAGAAGAAAACTTCAGGCAATTTAAAAAAAAATTTGTTATATTTGCTCAAAAACTATTAAATACCTTCCTAAAAAGTTTATCTAAATATCCCGTTCAAAAAAATGATAAACTAATTGTCAGCGCAGGAAAACTACGAAACCTCATTAAAGAAAAAGCTCTTAGCGAGGAATCAAAGCAAAATTTAACTAAAATACTTAAATCATTAAGCACGCTCGATACTACCTTGCTAGATAGTAACTATGAAGTGGTTCACCAATTTATGATTAACTTCGGGGATGATGCCGAATTATATTCACCTGATTATTATAAGGAAGTCATATATAAATTGCTATTTATACCTGGTAAAAATCTAGAAAAGTTCAAGTTATTATTTATTAACCAGTCAATTCTCAAGGAATTAGTTACAAAGGTAAGACTACTTTTACAGCCAGAAATTAATAATAAACTCAATGAAATTGAAAATATAGAATCATTCCCTTTTGGGAGTTTTCTTATATTACTTTATTTCAATGCAATTGATAGTTTAAGTGAACACAGACTACAAAAACCCAGATCAGTAATTGAAAACGCAAGTTTCAGCCAAATAGGTGAATGGTTACTTAACATATTCAAAACTGCTATTATCAATGCTGATTTCGAGGCATGCTTTCATTTATCTTTATCATTAACTCCACAACTAGAGAAATATCCGTTTTCTGCGAATAATTCAACTTACCATAAACTTATTCCCCAAAAGCTTAGTAGTGATAAACTGTTACACTTAATGAATAATTCAAAAAATGAACTAATCACATTAGCTATTTTAAATTACATTTTAATTTATAAGCTTGATGATAATAATTTAAGGATTGATCATTTCTTGGTAAGACTAGTAACCCTATATGAGAATAAACTTTTTCCGGAAGAACCGTTTTATAATTTCATAAAAAAGCGGCTCAATTATTTGATGGGAAACCCAAACCTTAGTTTTGATTTCCTATATGAATTATATACTAAGGTTAGTATTGAAGATTTAAAACTAGACATTTTACATACCTTGATAGCAATAAAATTGAACCTGACAGGTAATGAACTCAATAAATGTCTTGATCTAATCATGGCTGCCTTTAAATCCGATAAACACCAGCAACGAAATAATTATATAAGATTAGTTCATCATGCGATAGATTATATCTTTAATTATAATCATCCATCACTTATAAATGCTATAAGTAAGAATAATATTGACTTAATGTGGAAACATTTAGACTCCTTTAGCAATACCAGCTTTAAATATCAGGACAATTTAGAAATGGTAAATTTTGAAACATTTCTTAATATCTTTGGTAGCCGCTTAGATGAGGGCCAATTTGTCCAAAAAATTTTAATTTTTCAAGCTAAAATTATTTCAGTAAGTAAACAAATTATAGATTATCTTTTTGGGCTAGCCAACATATGTGATCTAATTAAGATTCTTAATACACTAGGAAAACTATACACACGAGGTAGTTTATCAGTTAATCTCTATGCTCATGCACTTACCCTAAATTATAAAAGAATTTATAACTTAGATAAAACCTTAGCATTAACACAATATCAGTCTGCACTTATTGATATATACAAAAATGCTAATACAAATGTACGAATTGATATTATTGAAGCACTGCAGTTTGGAAAAAGCGCAAATAGGGAACTAGCTATAAATTTTTTAGCAAATGTCGTTAAAAACTTAACCTGGATACGTCAGTCTTCAGCTATCAAGAATGCTATTTTATGCCTGCTCGAAGCTAATACTCCTGAATTAGTATTTACCCTAGCGATGGAAGCGCTGATGGGATATAATATTTCTACTACCAACTACTTTGAAACCATATCACAACTTGCCGGAAAAGACGAAAATGTTCTGGAAAAAGCCTATAAATATCTTTATTTATCTGGTAAGTATAAGCTTTCTGCTATAGTCAATACTTTAAAGACACTTCGCGCATACCTGGATTTCTATCGTATAGGCAATAAATATTTTCACCCAGAATACTTTGATCTTTATCATATTGGCAATCAATTCATGTTTAATAATTCTAGCAAATTTATTAAATCGGAAATGTCAGATCAGGAAAGTGTTAAATATGATATTGATGATATCACGTCCCAAAACACTTTTAATCACGATTATTGGTATAAAACTTATCAATCTACTTATCAAAAAAACTTGGCCGCTGACTGGGAAAAAGGAAATAACATTAGAATAAGCGATATCACATACTTAGCTAGACGTGCACGGAACAATCTAACAAATAAACATAACTTATACTTAAAAAAATTTTTCTTAATGAATCATAACGAGCAGATTGAGTTTATGAAAGAACTGGTTACCAGTGGGGTTAAACGCGGTTTCAATCTGGGTTACTGGATAAATGCAGTTAATAACGCAATGAGCACGCAAATTAAGCAAGCCAAAAAATGTACTAATGTAACTAGTCAACGCAATTTAATTGCACAGATAATTAGTAATTATGCCGAGTTCATTGATGTCTGTAGAGAATTAGTTTTTCATAACCATTTCTGGTTTGAAATTAATTCCGTATTCCCAATACACGAAAAACATATAAGAAGCCATAATAAATATTATTATAAAACAAATTATAAAAAACAAGTAAGTAAGTATGAATTAGTCTATAATTTGTTAACAATGTGGTATCTTATTAAAAAAATTTCTACATTAAACAAAGACGACTATCAATCACTTGCAATTGCTAAACTAAAAGATAAAGCTAGGGATTTGATGCAGACTGTGTTTCAATATGTTCCTAATTCAATTGATTGCTCATTTACTTTATATAGCATATACCCTCAAGTTGCATTATTTTCTAAACATTCTTTTATTCACAATGATACGCAAATCTACTTTAACATACTTACAGAAGACATCAAAAAGAAAATTGATAATAAAAATCCAAAAGATTGTTTTATGTGGCAGCTACGAAGCAGTGTTTTTAGGAATATATTAGAACACCACCATTTTCAAAGCGTCTATTATATCACCTTATATCCAGTTTCCCCACATCAAAAAGATGGAAAATATTGTGAGTTAGAAGACTTTTATGCTATTAGTTTTCCTCTTCTTTTTAAATCTCTTGAAAGTGATATGCAAGGACAAAATAAACCGCTTTACAGGTTACCTAATGTAATTGAAGAATTTCAACTGCTTCACGATCCAGAATATTTTGAATCTTATGTAAAATCAGCACCAAGAAGCGGAGTCTACAAAGATCTAATAAACCCAATTACAATTGATGATAAAACTGAATTTTTTAAAAAGTTATGGGATCGCTATCGTTTACTGGCGAGAATAGAACAAGTTTGTAAGATCATGGAATCTGAAATACGTTTTACAAATTTAAGTTAAATAATAATATTAATTTAAAAATATAAGGGAGACTTTTGTTTGCTCCCTTATATGTATTTCTCTCATAAAAATAGCTTATTTACTGAATAATGCTAATTGATCAATTAACCAATCTTTAGTTTGCTTGTCGGAAATAAGCGGAAATACTTGCTCCTCAATTTTCTTGTAATAAGTTTTGATTTGCATTACATCATCTTTATCCAGCAATGTAATATCAATCAATTTTTTACAGTATGGCACTAATGTTAAATCTTCAAACTCATAAAAAGGCCCATATTCTGAATTTTTAGCTTTATCATTATTAGCGTTTACTACAAGACATAAATTTTCAATCCGAATACCGTAAACTCCATCCAAATATAATCCAGGTTCATTACTAACGATCATTCCTGGAACTAATGGCACGCCTGAAGGTGCTTGAGAGATTTTCTGTGGCCCTTCATGCACGCATAAAAAACTGCCTACTCCATGTCCTGTCCCATGTCGATAATTTAAATATTCGTTCCATAAAGGTGTACGGGCTAGTATATCTAAATGCTCACCACAGGTCCCATGTGGGAATTTGGCCCGAGACAAGGCAAGATGCCCTTTTAATACTAAAGTATAGTGTCTTACTTGTTCTGCCGTAGGTTCGCCCAAGTGAACGGTACGGGTGATATCAGTAGTACCCTCAAGATATTGCCCTCCTGAGTCAATTAAATATAAGCTACTTGCATCAATAACCTTATTAGTCTCACTGTTGGCACGGTAATGAATAATTGCCCCATTGCTTGCAAAGCCGCTAATTGTAGCAAAACTGGCGCCTTTGATATTTTCACCTTTGGACCGGAATTCGGCTAGCTTATCGCTTGCAGATAATTCATCTACACCTGCTTGCCAATTATTATCAAGCCAACTTAGAAAACTGGTAACTGCAACTGCATCTTTTAGATGGGCAACCCTTGCTCCTTGTGCCTCAACATGGTTTTTAGCAGCTTTATTTGCAACTATCGGTGAACGGGCCAAAATTACTTTTCCTAAAGTAGAAGCTTTCGATAACATCCAATAAGTAGCAGTTTTATCATCTAGCCAAATAGAACCAGTCAGGCTACTTAATACACTACCAAACTCAGCATAATCGGCAAGTGTTATTCCCGCATTTGTTAACACACTTAGTAACTCTGGGTTAATCTTTGAACTATCAACAAATAACCAGGCATTTTTTTCGCCAATTAGCGCATAACTAATTACAAGTGGGTTAAACTCAATATCTTCGCCACGAATATTGAAAAACCAGGCAATTTCATCCAATACATTAAGTGCAATGTAATTTGCCTCTTTATTCTTAAGTTTGCCTCTTAACCATGCTAAGCGTTCAGTTAAACTAACCCCGGTATATTTTTCAGTTAAAGCAAATACCGGTTTAACAGGCAGGCTCGCCTGTTCATTTAACACCTTCTTACAGTTATCTATTAAATTTTCCTCAATAACAACCATTTCACCGGAAATACTTTCCATAATTTTAGCTAGTTGCTGTGCACGCCCAATACCAACCAGCTGCGGGTCAATCCCTAATCGTTTGCCTTTAGCATTGTCTTTCAACCATTGTTCAGTTTCTGGAACAAACCCCATTTGCTTCATTAAGGTATAATGATTAGGGTCTAATTGTTGTGAAGCTTGTAAAAAATATCGCCCGTCCGTCCATAAATACGCATGCTCTTTGGTTACCATAACTTCACCGGCAGAACCATCAAAGCCGCTTATCCACGGCCGCCGAAGCCAACATTCAGGAACATATTCACTATTATGGGCATCAATTGACGGTACCAAATAAATATCGATATTATGCTGATCCATTTGGCTTCGCAATAAATTTAAACGCTGACTTACATTAATCATTACTTATTCCTTAAAAATAATAATAGTTATCCTAGTTTACCCCAAGACTAGGAAAAGCAATATTTAGTCCTAATATAATGAATTGAACACCTAAAGCCAGGGTAAATAGCCCTACAACTTTAACTAAGACATTCATTCCCAATTTACCAAGAACTTTTAATAGATTAGTAGAATATTTGAATATAATATATATAATTGCAGTTGTTAGTAAAATCGCTGAAACCAGCATAGCTAGCTCATACCAGTTACGCCCTATTTCATCCATAAATATAACAATGGTCGAAAAAGTACCAGCTCCTGTAGTAAGCGGTATTGCAACTGGAATTACTGCTAGCGATATTACTTGCGTGTAAGAATTAGGGTGCTCGGATAATTCGTTATCATCTGATTTGGCATTTAGCATACTCATTCCTGATGCGCCTAATAGCAGCCCACCAGCAATCCTAAATGCCCCAATAGAAATACCAAAAAAAGTCAGTATTTCCTTCCCAGCCAGTAACGCTACTATCATCACGATGAAAGAGGTCATGGTTGCTGTTTTACATAGCCTTAACTGATCTTTCCGGGATAATCCTTGGCATATTTGAAGAAAAGTACCTAATGCAGGCAGGTTATTGGCAACAGCAAAAATCCCTATAAAGAAATGCGGGAATCCAAGTGATAAATGCATAGAACTTCTATCTAAAATTAATATTTTTACGTAACTCAGAAATAGTAGATTGATAGTTGCCAGAATTAAAAATAGCACTTCCGGCTACGAAGGCATTGGCTCCTGCATTTGCAATTCCGCGTATATTATCAATTTTGACCCCACCATCAACTTCTAGGATAATGTCACGGCCGGTTTTATCTATAAGCTTACGGGTTTCCTCTATTTTTTTTAGCACAGAGGGAATAAATGACTGGCCGCCAAAACCTGGATTAACTGACATAAGTAAGACTACGTCAATTTTTTCAAGTACATATTCTAAATAGTTTAACGGCGTTGCTGGATTAAGTACTAAACCTGATTTTAGCCCATGACTCTTGATCAAATTTAAACTGCGATCAACATGTAAGCTAGCCTCAGGGTGGAATGTAATTATATCAGCCCCGGCTTTAGCGAATTCCTCAATCATTGCATCAACTGGACTCACCATTAAGTGAACATCAATTGGAGTATTACCACAATATGACTTGATCGCTTTACAAACCATAGGTCCTATAGTTAAATTAGGTACATAATGATTATCCATTACATCAAAATGAATCCAGTCAGCCCCTGCACTAATTACGTTGGTAACTTCCTCACCAAGCCTTGCAAAATCGGCAGAAAGTATACTTGGGGCAATAATTGATCGTTGCATATATTCTTCGTCCTAGTTATTAATAATTGAGAAAATACTTCTTAAATGATTCAGCAAATTTATAGAGTATATGTGCAGTTAACCCCCAAATAAACTCTCCATCATATGTCAAACACTTATTGTGCTTAATAGTGGGGTATTGCGGGTTTATAATAAACTTGTCAGGAGATAGCTCGTTTAGCGGCATAAAAAATAGCCGGCCAACTTCTTCTAGGTTAAAACCTTTTATTTCACCGTCAAGGTTGGCAACTATTGGATAGACCTCTTGTTTGGATACGATGCTTGTTTCCGGAAGCATACATAAAATAGGTTCAATACTTCCATTGAAATAAACTTCTTCGTTAAATTCTCGAATAGCAGTATTGAGTATGTCGCTATCAAAGGAATCCTGTTGTCCGCCAGGTAGGCAGACATGGCCAGTAAAGGTGCGTAACCCAGCTGCACGTCTAGTTAAGACTACTCGATTATCAAGAATCCCTAATAAAACCGCAGCTGGATTACGGTTCATTATTTAGCCTTTTTGGCGTTTACTGCTTGGTCAGCTGGGATTGGCTTTCCTTCCAAGATATTTAATGCCCAAGTAAGCTGAAAATCATCATTCAAATCGACTTGTGCCTGCTTTTGATCAACAACTTTAGGTACTTTATTAACTTTAGCTGCCATTTTAGCTTTAAGTTCGCTCTTAGTTTCAATTTGGCGCGGTGGCTTAATTATTGGTACTGAAGAAGCAATTTTTCCTGCTTTTGCCTTTTGATTATTGGTAGGATTATCTAGATGATTATCCAGATTCGCTTCACTCATATCCCAACTATCTAAAAGATCACTATATTCACTTTGAATAATGACATCAGGGCTAATCCCCTGCGCCTGGATAGAACGTCCTTTAGGAGTATAATATAGTGCAGTTGTCAATTTAACTGCCGTATCACTAGATAATGGAATTACTGTCTGCACAGAACCTTTGCCAAATGTTTTCGTACCAAGTATCTTTGCTCTCTTATAATCCTGTAAAGCACCAGATACGATTTCAGAGGCTGAAGCAGTTCCCTGGTTAACTAACACAACCATCGGCAAGGTTTTGAATATTGGCGGAATTGCATTTAAATTTGCTTGCTGAGTACCGTCAATATCATAGTCTCCAGGCTTAGCATAAAACTTTTGTTTAGAACTAGGAATACGTCCATCAGTATAAACAATCAAGCTATCTTTAGGCAAAAATGCACCGGCTACACCTACCGCTGACTGTAATAAACCTCCAGGATCGTCGCGTAAATCAAGAACGATACCTTTAAGGCCTGGATTTTGTTTATACATAGTTACTAGCGTATTCGCTAAATCATTACTTGTGTCAGCTTGAAAGTTAGTAATTCTGACATAGCCATAATTTGGTGCAAGCATGGCACTTTTAACACTATGAATTTGGATTTTGGCGCGAGTAATCGTAAAGGTCAAGGGCTTCAACTCACTAGCTCGCATCACAGTTAAAACTACCTTAGTACCCTCTTTGCCACGCATGCGCTTAATAGCTTCATCCAATGACATGCCTGAAACAGGTACATTATCAATTTTTACGATTAAATCACCACTTTTAATGCCCGCAATATATGCAGGAGTACCATAGATGGGTGCAACAACTTTTACGCCATCGCCTTTTTCACGACTAACTTCGATTCCCAGTCCAGCAAATGAACCTGAGGTCATCTCGGATAACTGCTTAAAATCTTCGGCATCAAGATAATCTGAATGAGGATCTAGATTATTAAGCATTCCATTGATTGCGCCTTTCATCAATTTACTATCAGTCACGCTCTCTTCATAATAGTTTTTTGTAATCGCGTATACTTTAGCAAATGTATTCACCTCATCAATAGGAATAGTACTAGATACTGTAACGTCTTGTTTAGTCATGTTATCTGTATTATCAGCTGTGGCATAAATGCTCAATGTCAATAAAGAGCCACATGCCATTCCCAAAATAAATTTACTAATTGTCTTTAATTTCATAACGCCTTATTCTCTTAAATAAATTATAGTAATTCCAAATCTTCATTTAACTTATCAAGTAATTCATAAGTTTTCTCACGACTGTCTGTCCGCAAAATTTTATTAACAAGTGGGGTTATCTCTTCAATATTAGAATTTAGAATTACATTCTTAACACTTAATATATTAGATGAATACATCGAAAATTTACGTAGGCCAAGCCCGAGTAATAATCTGGTTAATTTCACATTGCCAGCCATCTCGCCGCAAATCGAAACAGGAATGTTAGCCTTATTTGCCGATCGGATAACATTACTTACCAACTCAAGTACTGCAGGGTGAAGAGGGTCATATAAGTAACTTACCGACTCATCATTTCTGTCAATCGCTAAAACATATTGGATGAGGTCATTGGTACCGATTGAAATAAAGTCCACAACATTCAAGATACTTTTAATTGCAATGGCTGCAGCAGGTATTTCTATCATTGCCCCAATTTTGATATTTTCATCAAATGGAATATTCTCATCTCTAAGCTCATCTTTAGCATGGTCAAGCTGGTTAATAGCCTGTTTTAATTCCCAAACAGAAGATATCATTGGGAACATAATTTGAATTTTACCATAGATTGAAGCACGTAAGATAGCACGCAGTTGAGCTCGGAAAAAACCTTGTTCAGCCAGAGATAATCTGATGCCGGTTAGTCCTAATGCAGGATTCTCTGATTCACCATGTGCCGCATTCCAAAGCGGGTTCTTGTCAGCACCCAAATCAGCAGTGCGAATTGTCACTACTTTCTTTTTCATTTCCTTGACTACTTTATAATAAGCGTCAAACTGTTCATCTTCACTAGCTAAATGATTCTCTCTACTTAAAAATAGAAACTCACTGCGGAATAAACCTATTCCCTTGGCATTATTATATTTAACTTCTTCAACATCTTCATGAACCTCAATATTAGCCAATAGCTCTATTTCAATACCATCTTGGGTGATTGCTTCAACTTTACGGATTAATCTTAATTTTTGCCTAGACTCCTGCCATTCCTTTTTTAATTTCTTATATTCATTAAGCACCAAATTGTCAGGGTTTATAATAACTACACCCTGTATCCCATCAATAATAATTGTTTCTTCATCACGAACCAATTGACGGGCATTGCTAGCTCCTACTACCGAAGGAATATCTAAATTCCGGCCAATAATTGCAGTATGGGAGGTTAAACTTCCAGCATCAGTAATAAAACCGGCAAAATTTGACTCTTTAAATTGGACCAAGTCGGCAGGTGACAAGTCGCGCGTAACTAAAATACCACGTTCTAGTTTGCCTTCATCATTCCAGTCAAATTGATTACCTTCAAGATTTTTAAAAATTCTCTCTAAAACCTGAACCACATCAGCTTTACGTTCTTTTAGATACTCATCTTCCATCTCTTCGAACTGGCGCGACAAATAGTCAGCTTGTAGCTTGATTGCCCATTCAGCGTTGCACGATTCCTGCTTTATCAATTCTATCGGCGCTTGTGATATCTGGGAATCGCTTAGCATCATTATATTCAGAGAAAGAAATGCTCCAAGTTCAGCTGGAGCACCAGAAGGTATGGTTCCACGCAGATATTCTAGCTCTTTTCGCGTATCTTTAACTGCTTGTTCAAAGCGTGTAACTTCAGCTGCAATCTCAGAATCTTCTAAAGTATACTGCGTGGCATCGTCCAAATCTTTATCTAAAATATAGGCCTTACCAATGGCAATACCACCACCTAAACCGATACCATGCAAAGAAATACTCATTTGTTACCTTTTAGGAAATTGATTTTAATTACAACAATTGGCGACAATGCTAACTTGACTATTCGCTCTCATCAAAACGATCTGCAAATAGTTTTGCTATAGCATTACTTGCAAGTTCTTCATCTTCGCCTTCACAAGTAAGAATAATCTGGCTACCTCGAGCGGCGGCTAGCATCATCAATGACATTATACTTTTGGCATTTGCCTTACGACCGTTTTTTTCGATAAAAATTTCTGACTTAAAGCTATTTGCCAATTGTACCAGTTTCGATGAAGCCCGGGCATGTAACCCTAATTTGTTGATAATTTCAATTTGTTTAGTCAACATATATTATGTTCCTGAAATATGAATAATGCCGTTTAATCCACCATCTAGTGATTTTTTTACACATGTATCAAGGCTATTATTAGAATAAGAAATCGCCCTAATTAGCATCGGCAAATTTAGTCCAGTGATTAATTCAACCTTTCCTGGAATTGCTAACTTACTTGCAATATTGCTTGGAGTTGCACCAAAAATATCTGAAAGGATCAAAACTCCTGATGCAGATTTTAATTGTAACTCGATCATCTCTTTAGCCCGAGTTAAGATCGAATCAGGAGATTCTGCTTTCTTTACGGGTAGAATAACCAAGTTATCTACCCTTTTATTCATGATATGTTCCAAACAATAAGCAAAACTGTTCGCAATTTCAGAATGCGAAATTATGAATATACTTATCATTTATTTAACTTCCAACCTAAGGTTCATTTTAATAATATTTTCAGACCTTCAGATAAACTTCCTGCCTTAGTGCCTATATATAATTGCAAAATGTTCGAACTAACCGGAATTACTTCTAAAACCCCATTATCTTTCAATTTGGATTTATCAACCTGGCTTAGGCTCTTAACGTCTACTCTTACTCGGGTAAGCGCAACAAGTCCTAATGAACGAATGTTGCCTTGCCCGCCTAGCGCCTCAAGTATTGAATTACATTGAAAATTAGATTCAGCATTCTCGACTTTAGGCATTTGAGATACGTGCTCAGTAATAACAGGTTGTGGACTTGCTAAAGTATGTGTTTCACCCATTGAAGCTATTGTCTCACGCATGGCGCTGGCTACAATTTCTGCTTGAGGCCCCAAAATTACCTGCACGGATTCTGGGGTTGGGGTAACTATTCCTTTTGCACCTAGAGCTTTCAAAGTAGCTTTATTAACTTTAGCTGAATCAATAACTATCAAGCGCAACCTAGTTGTACACGCATCAATACTTTTTAAATTAGCTCTTCCACCTAGGGCATTAATATACTGCATTTCAATACTATCTGCAGAAACTTCTATTTGTTTTAATGCATTTTTTTCTTCTATGCTTTCACGGCCAATTGTTTGCAAGTTAAATTTTCTTATAAAGAAAACAGCTAACAAATAGTATAAGACAAACATTATTGCACCTATAACCAGCGCAAATAATGGATTGGTGGCTAACTTATAGAATAGCACATAGTCTATAGCACCTGCCGAGAACGAGAACCCCAAATGCACATGCAGATAATACATTAGTGCCATTGACACACCAGTTAAGACCGCATGAATTACATATAAAACCGGCGCAAGAAACACAAAAGAATATTCAATTGGCTCAGTCACCCCGGTTAGAAATGAAGTTAATGCCATTGATAACAATAGCCCTGCTACTTCTTTACGATTTTCCTTAAACGCAGTAGTATACATAGCTAAACAAATCGCAGGTAAGCCAAACATCATAATAGGGAAATATCCGGCCATAAAATAGCCTGCCGTTGGATCACCTGCCATAAACCTAGCTATGTCTCCATGCACAACCACACCTTGCGTATTGGTAAAATTACCCAGTTGAAACCAGAATAAGCTGTTTAATACATGATGAAGTCCGGTTACTAGTAATACCCGGTTTAGAAAACCATAAAGAAATAGACCAATTCCGCCAGACTCAGACATCCATAGGCTAAAGTCATGTAACCCTGTTTGAATCGGTGGCCAGATTATCCCTAATATTGCGCCAAGCAAAACAGCCAATACACCAGTAATAATCGGGATAAAGCGCTTGCCGCCGAAAAAAGCCAAAAATTCAGGAAGTTTGATATCTTTATATTTATTGTACATTAAACCGGCAACCGAACCAATCAATATTCCGCCGAGAACACCGGTATCAATGTCTTTATTGATATTTTTTAGCATTGCAGTTAATATTAAAAAACCAACTGCACCAGCCAAGCCCGCCGCCCCGTGGTTATCCTTGGCAAAACCAACTGCAACTCCTATTGCAAATAAAAGTGGCAGGTTTGCAAAAATTGCGTTACCCGCATCAGCAACCGCTACAATATTCAATAAATCTGGTTGGCCAAAACGGAGCAATAATCCTGCTACCGGTAACATTGCAATTGGCAGCATTAGCGCCCGACCAAGCGATTGAATAGAACTAAATTTAAACGCCATTATGTTATTCCCTTAAAGCAAACTAATTAAACTGACTTTTAAGATATTCACGGACCTCTATTGCCGTAGCTAAACTTAAACAGTGCTCAGCAACTTTGCGGCACTTGGCATAATCTAAAGTCCGTATAAAAGCTTTGTTTTCCGGAATTGTGCTAACCGTCATAGATAAATTCTTAATACCTAAACCAATTAATACCGGAATAGCCAGTTTCTCAGATGCCATCAACCCACATACAGACAGGCTAACATCATGCTTATTGGCGCCTTTTGCCGTTGCGGAAATAGCTGCTAATACAGCTGGATGAAGGTGATCCACTTCTTTTGCCAATTCTGTATGCTCACGATCAACGGCCATAACATACTGCGTAAGATCATTGGTACCAATTGACATAAAATCGACTTCTTTGGCAAATGCTTCACTTAAAAACGCAACTGAGGGCACTTCTACCATAATACCCAGCTGAATATTAGTAGTAACACCCAATTCTGATTTTAATTCTTCAAAGATTTGTTTAACTGCGCGATATTCAGTTAATTTCGAAATCATAGGGATCATGATTTTTATATTATCTGACTTAGTTCGCAATATAGCTCTTAGCTGTGTTTTAAAAACTTCACGGTTAGCAAGACATAAGCGAACTCCACGCACCCCTAACATCGGGTTTTCTTCATGGGTTTGTGTTAGATAAGGGATTTTTTTGTCGCCACCAGCATCTAGAGTACGAATAACAAAACTCTTGTTTCCTAAGAGTTTATTTATTTCATAATACTCTTTTAGTTGAGTTTCTTCACAAGGCGCCACTTTAGATTCTAAAAACATAAATTCAGTTCTAAATAACCCGACTCCTTCAGCGCCATTCGCAGTTGCAATTTTCGCCTCTTCCAAATTACCGATATTTGCCAAACAGTTTATTTGAAAACCATCAAGAGTGGTAGCCGGCATACTTGACGCCGCCAAGGCAATTTTTAGTTGTTCTTCTCGATTATTTACCTCATTTCTAGCGGCACTTAACTCCTCATTAGTTGGGTTAGTATTTAATATTGCACTATTTACCGTATCTAAAATAACTAATTTATTTTCCTCTTGAAGCACTTCTTTGGCAACTCCAACCAATAAAGGTATACCCCTAGTCCGCGCCAGAATCGATACATGAGATGTAACCCCACCAAGAACGCTTACTAAGCCACGCACTTTTTCATTCATGGCTATTACTTGCGAAGGAGTAAAATCTTCTGCTACTAAAATTACGTCCTCAGTATATACTTGGCTGATTTTATTAGCATCACCACAAATTAGCGAGAGCACACGGTCACGCACATCTATTAGATCACTCTGCCGTTCAATTAACAGTGCGTTTTTAGTTTCTTGTAGAGCTTTACACGAGTCGTTTGTTGCTTTATCCCATGCAAAAGCGGCTGACTGTCCACGGGTTATAAGATTTTTTGCCTGAGATATTAATTCAGGATCAGTCAAGATCATTAGATGCGCAGAAAGTATATTTTTGTGAGCAACCTCAAATTCACTTAAACTTTTTATTTCATTTTCCAGTTCAGCGACTAACGCCTTTATTGCCTTGTCAAGTTTAGTAAGCTCTTCTTCACTATCTGGCGCAAAACGTTCATATTTAAACTGGATACCAGTTTGTTTAACTAATTTAGCAACTGCAAGACCACTGGAAGCGACTACGCCATGATATTTACCATTTTCAACACGGGAATCCTCTTCGCCTGACGTTGGCGAAGAAACAACTGGATTCTCGCTTTCATCATCATGCATAGCGGCTATTTCAGCGCGTAATTCATCTATTATTTGGCTACCATTACTACCTTTAACTAAAATCTGAATTTGGTCTTGGTATTGCACTGATAAACTCAACAAAGAGACAACACTTTTTACATTTCCAGACTGCTCCCCCTTTAGGATGATTATCTCATTCTCCGGATATTTACGGGCAATTGCATTTAACTGTGCTGCCGGACGAGCATGGATCCCATGAACATTTGGAATGGTTATTAGTTCAGACTCAATTGATTCAACATAAGTATTTTTTTGCGTATTCCCAACATTATGTATTGCATCACTTGAGTTGAGAATTTTTATAGATGGATTGCCGACATCTACTTCATTAGTCATATGCACCCTAATGATAGGAGAATCAAAATCTAATACCTCACCATGAGGCAGCACTTCAACTTTGAGGTTTTTCTCTTCAATATCTGTAACAAGCACAGGAGTCATCAGGGCAACAACTTTACCAGCAATAAAATCAATATCAAATTCGCTGATGATGTCACCTCGTTTTATTCTATCCCCTTCATTCACTCTAAGTTTAAAGCCCTCACCACCTAAACTTACGGTCTCTAACCCTACATGGATTAGGACATCAAAGCCAAAATCTGACTCTAAAGTAACAGCGTGTTTGGCGCGATGAATCGATTTCACTTTTCCATTTAATGGAGAACATAGAACATTATCTAGTGGATCAATTGCTATTCCATCGCCAACCATCTTTTCTGCGAATACCGGGTCAGGAACATTTGCCAAATCTATAAACACACCTTTTAATGGTGGATATAATTCAACTTGTTGTTGTGCCATAACAAATATTTACCTTTAATAATTTATTTTCAATATATAGTATAGCATATAAGCACATTTTAATTGCGGCTAAGATAGTTGCGCCGCAGCATAATGCATCTATTCTTAAACTCAATAGATACTATAAAGCATAGATTGGTATATAATACTGAGTAATGATTTAAAAATTAACTGAGGTTACAAGATTATGCTGGAAAAATTAAATTGCTTTGACATGGTTTTATTCGGTGGAACTGGGGATTTAGTAAAAAGAAAGCTAATGCCAGCTCTACATAATGCTTTTGTAAATGGCAACATAAACCCAGATGCCCGTTTTTTTTGTATTGGCCGTTCATCTCTTTCAACCCAAGAATACACTGACATGTTATTTGAGTTTGCCGCTAATACTGATAGCAAGATACTTGCTGACACATGGCATCAATTTGCCCGGCACATTAATTATATCCAAATGGACGCTACTGATGAAAAATCTTACTCAAGCCTGGTAGCAAAATTAAATCAAGACATTACCAATATTTACTATTTATCTACGGCCCCTGAATTATTTAAACCAATTTGCTCAAATTTATCCAAAGCAAATTTAAACCACCAAAAATCAAGAATCGTCCTAGAAAAACCTCTTGGTATCGACCTTGAATCATCAAATGACATCAATGATTATGTTGCACAATTTTTCAAAGAAGAACAAATTTATCGGATAGACCACTACCTAGGAAAAGAATCAGTTCAAAATCTGATGGCAATCCGCTTTGGTAATACCCTATTTGAAGCACTCTGGCGCCGCCAATGGGTAAATAGTGTCCAAATCACTATTGCCGAAGACTTAGGTGTAGGCTCACGCGCCGAATTTTATGAACAAACTGGAGCGCTTCGTGACATGCTTCAAAATCACTTATTACAATTATTGTGTATAGTGGCAATGGAGCCTCCTGCATCGTTGGAAGACGATGTTATTCGTGATGAGAAACTTAAAGTTTTGCGCTCATTAAAACCATTAACTGAAGAAATGGTTTTAAAAGATGTCATTAAAGGTCAGTATAAGGCCGGCGCGGTAAACGGCGTACCGGTCAAGGGATACTTAGATGAAGACGATGTTGCGGCAAATAGCCTAACTGAAACTTTCGTAGCAATTAAAACTGAGATTCAGAATTGGCGTTGGGCTGGCGTTCCATTTTATTTGCGTACCGGCAAAAGAATGCAGGAAAAAGTCGCTGAAATTGTTATTCAATTTAAAGATATCCCAGTCAAAATATTTCCTACAAGCGGCGGAACATTTGCCAATCGGTTGATAATCAGGATCCAACCAGAAGAAACAATTAAACTATTTTTCCTGGCAAAACAACCGGGAGACACCAATCGCCTCAAGCCGGTTTATTTAGACCTAGATTTTAATGAAATGTTCCATAGTAGAAGAACAGATGGCTATGAACGTTTATTACTAGATGTAATTCGCGGCAAATTAACCCTGTTTGTCCGCCGCGACGAACAAATTGCTGCCTGGAAATGGGTTGAACCTATTTTAAAAACCTGGGACGAGCTCAAAGTAGCCCCCAAGCAATACCCAGCCGGCACTTGGGGGCCAGCAAGCTCATCGGCTTTATTAGCTCGTGATGGCTTATTTTGGCATGAGGAAATAGCCTAACAAAAATTATTGTACTTAGGAAATGAAATGATTAACCAAAACTCTAACTCTAAATTGCTAATTATACTCGCAGCAATTGTATTGAATCTTGCTGGCTGTTCCATATTTGGCAAAAACCAACCCGAGACGATTCCTTTGCCGCCAAAGAACCTGGACAGTAGCCAACCCCTGGTATTACCCCAAATAGGTAATTCCAAGCAATCAGTAATTACTGAGAGTGAGGCAGCCATGAATAATGAGTCGCAAGTAAGTAATAAGCAAAGAAAAATTATTGAAGATCGCGGCCCTGGTGGAGCAGTCAATAAAATCACTGTAGATAATCCAGGCAAGATACCTGATTACTACATCTATCCGTCTTCACAGCAGGATTTGAATATTAATGATAATCCTAATCGTGTTTCCCCACCTAGTTGGCAATACAGTTGGTAATATAACCATGAATCGTCGCGATTTTTTAAAATTTGGCGTAGGTGCTGGAGTTGGCTTTGCTGGAGCTAAATTATTCAACAATAATTTAGATAGTAATTTGGTAAATAAAATCATAGATTCTGCTTATGCAAACTATTCCTCCAACACTTACTATAAAGACACCCAAAATAGCTTTGTTGATTTACCGAAGTTATCACAGGATTTGAATTGTGATGTTTGCATTATTGGTGGTGGCCTAACCGGTATTTCTAGCGCATTTCGCCTTGCTTTAGCAGGTTATAAAGTAATACTCTTAGAAGCCAAGCAAATTGCAAGTGAGGCAAGCGGTATGAATGGCGGGCAAGTCCTCACCGGCTATGAATGCGGCATGGAATATCTCGAAAATAAATTTGGTGATGAAGTTGCCCGGAGGCTCTGGAACCTTTCTCTCGATGCTGTGCAAATAGTCAAATCAAATATTTCGAAATATCACCTTGATTGTGAATGGCAAACCGGGACTGGTATTACTGCATTTTTGCCTAAACATATAGCTACTCTTGAAGAAGAGTATGAAATCATGACCAAAAAATACAACTATCGGCATGTTAAATTATTTGATAAAGAAGAAACCAGAAAATTAATTGATTCAGATTTATATCATGGCTGTTTATACGATGATTTTGCCGGTCATATCCACCCGCTAAATTATGCGCTTGGTATGGTAAAAGTAGTAGCCGGCAATCAAAATGCCAGCATATTTGAGAATAGTAAAGTTACCGCAATCAAATTTAACCAAAATGGCGGGCATTGCATTAAGGTTAATGACAAATATCAGGTTAACGCTAAATTTATAGTATTAGCCTGCAATTATCAAAATAGCTTATTCGTACCTGAACTTGCGTATAAGGTTACAAAATTTGATACTTATGTAATCGCAACAGCTCCCCTAGCGCCGCAATTGGCAAATAAGTTAATTACAAACCGAATGTCAGTTTTTGATAGCCGCAATGTAATGAACTATTATCGCTTGACAAAGGCAAATAGCCTTATTTTCGGCGGTGGCGATACTTTTGGTAAAGCAGACACAAGCAAAGTTAAAAATACTCTTTATAATGAGATGATAAAAACTTTTCCTGAGCTAGCTGGAATCAAAGTTAAAAATTTCTGGTATGGTGCAGACAGTATGACTTTGAATTTAGCTCCGAATTTTGGAAGGTTATATGACACTGTGTATTATGCTCAAGGATACTCCGGTCAAGGCTTGGCCTTAAGCAATTTAGCCGGAGTAATTATAGCTGAAGCAATTAAAGGTCAATCTGAGAAATTTGATATCTTTGCCCAAATTAAGCCACTTGAGATTACCAATATTGCGGCAATTCAAAGTGGATTAATCAAGCTTGGCACTTACTATTATCGTTTAAAAGATTATTTTGGCTTATAATAAAAAGACCCTTACAAATAAATGTAAGGGTTTTCTTTGATTGAGCTGGTATTAATAATTAGACTCGTATCCGTGCGAATAATCCTGGCTAAATGAATATTCTGTAAATCCATCTTCAGCATTTTCACTCTCTACCCCACTGTTCCGATTAGCCAGAATATGGACTTCATTTGCAACGATTTCAGTAGTAAAACGGTTATTGTTTTGTTGATCCATCCACTTTCGAGTTCTAAGCCTACCTTCAACATACATGTGGCTACCTTTTTTAGCAAACTTGCCGATTATTTCAGCTAGCTTACCATAAACTACTACACGATGCCATTCTGTTTGCTCTTTCTTCTCACCACTAACTTTATCGCGCCACGCTTCAGTAGTTGCTAAGCTAAAACTAGTAACTGGTTCATTATTCGTCATGTAACGAACTTCAGGATCGCCGCCCAAATTACCAATTAATATTACTTTATTCACTGATCCTCTTGCCATAGTGTGACTCCCATACAAATAGTAAAAAATCCCTATCAATTTATAAAAATTACCTACACGCTACTTTAACATAACAACAAAATTAGCTCAAGTGTGAGATCTTTTGCTACGAAAACTAAATTCTAATTACACATCAATATGATATTATTATATTTTAGTATTTTTCGAATATAAAATAAAACAATACAACATACTTTAACTGTAGTAATTTACCACAATCTTAATATTTTAAATTCATTTTTCGAAGCCATCTAGTACGCTAACAGGAAACTTGCAGGGTAAGGTCTTTTGCATGGAGTTAGGTACAGATGCTATAATATATGACCTATTTTGCAAGTAATGAGTTAAGAGATGACAGATAATAACTTTCAAGGTTTTGATGAAATCATTATTCGTGGGGCTAAAACCCATAATCTAAAAAATATTGACTTAGACATTCCTAAAAATAAACTAGTTGTAATAACCGGTTTATCTGGTTCTGGTAAATCTTCTTTGGCATTTGATACTCTTTATGCTGAAGGGCAGCGTCGCTATGTTGAATCGCTCTCAGCGTATGCTCGCCAGTTTTTACAACAAATGGACAAACCTGAAGTTGATTTAATTGAAGGGCTTTCGCCCGCAATTTCAATTGAGCAAAAAGCGACTTCGCATAATCCACGTTCAACGGTTGGAACTGTTACCGAAATCTATGATTATCTACGGCTCCTCTTTGCCCGGGCAGGTACGCCTTTTTGCCCGACACATAAGACTTCTTTACAAACACAATCAGTCGGCCAGATGGTAGATATCATTCTTACTCTACCTGAAGATAACAAGATAATGTTACTTGCACCACTTATAGTAAACCGCAAAGGCGAACATATTGATTTACTTAATCATATTCAGGCACTAGGCTTTACCAAAGTCAGAATAGATAATGAAATTTATAATTTAGGTGAAACTCCCCAATTAGATAAAAATAAAAAACATACCGTTGAAATTGTAATTGACCGTTTGAAAGTACGTGAAGATATCAAAGCAAGGCTAACTGACTCGGTAGAAACAGGTCTAAACCATGGTGATGGAAAAATCAAACTTATAAACCTAGAAGATAACAGTGAAAAATGGTTTTCAAGCAAATTTGCCTGCCCTGAATGCGATTACTCCATTCCAGAGTTAGAACCAAGAATATTTTCTTTCAATAATCCAATTGGAGCTTGTAGCAAATGTGACGGCCTTGGTCATATAACCTATTTTGACCCGCATAAAATCGTAGCTAGCCCAGATATTTCAATTGCCGATGGAGCAATTAAAGGTTGGGATAAACGTAATCAATATACTTACCAGATGCTAATTTCCCTCGCAAAACACTATAAATTTGACCTAGAAACTCCATTTAATGAGCTTGATCCGAACATCCAGCAAGTTCTCCTATATGGATCTAAAGGTGAATTAGTTAGTTTTAATATTTTAAATGAACGAGGCGGTTATCGAAGTATAAAACAATCTTTTGAAGGCATAGTTAACACGCTTGAGCGGAGGTATTTTGAGACCGACAGCGCTCATGTGAAAGAAGAGCTGACTAAATATCAAAATAACAAAGCATGCCCGGATTGCCAAGGCTCTCGCTTACGCAAAGAAGCTCAATGTGTAACAGTCGGAGAATATAATTTAACCGCAATTAGTAGCTGGCAGTTGAAAAAGTGTGCAGAATATTTTAGTCAGTTAAAACTTGATGGCCATAAACAGGAAATCGCGAGTAAGATAATAAAAGAGATAACCAGCCGCCTTGGCTTTTTAATTGATGTAGGACTTGATTATCTGACACTTAATCGTTCTGCAGATACCCTTTCAGGGGGTGAAGCACAGCGTATTCGGCTAGCTAGCCAGATTGGTTCAGGATTAACCGGTGTAATGTATGTACTTGATGAACCCTCAATCGGCTTACATCAACGTGATAATGACCGCTTAATCGCAACACTTACCAAGTTACGCAATTTAGGGAATACGGTAATTGTGGTAGAGCATGACGAAGATGCCATTTTGCATGCTGATTATCTGGTTGACATAGGCCCCGGTGCCGGGGAACATGGCGGCGAAGTAATTTTCGCGGGCACTCCTAAAGAAATCATTAACTGTGAACGCTCAATAACTGGCCAGTACCTCTCTGGCAAGAAACAAATTATTATACCTAAAAAACGGAGAAGCCAGGACAAGGGATATTTGACTTTAACCGAAGCCAGTGGCAATAATTTAAAAAAAGTAAATCTGGCAATCCCAGTTGGCAATTTGGTTTGTATAACTGGAGTTTCAGGTTCCGGCAAATCTACTTTGATCAATGATACACTATATCGTGCCCTGGCACAGCATATTTATAATAGCACAGAGAATCCTGAAACCTTTAAATCGATTGACGGATTAGAACACTTTGATAAAGTTATTAATGTTGATCAAAGCCCGATTGGCAGAACTCCACGCTCGAACCCAGCCACTTATACCGGTGTTTTTACCCCGATTCGCGAATTATTTACCCAAGTAAACCTTGCTAGGGAGCGGGGGTATGGTCCAGGCCGATTCTCTTTCAATGTTAAAGGTGGGCGCTGCGAAACATGCCAGGGAGATGGCCTAATCAAAGTTGAAATGCACTTTTTGCCAGATATATATGTTATGTGTGATACCTGCAAAGGCAAACGCTATAATCGTGAAACCTTAGAAATCTTGTATAAGGGCAAAAACATCCATGAAGTACTGGAAATGACAGTCGAAGACGCCTTGGACTTTTTTAAAGCAGTACCTTCAATTGCCAGAAAACTGCAAACGCTTATCGATGTTGGCTTAGGTTATATCCGGCTTGGGCAATCAGCAACTACTTTATCGGGTGGAGAAGCGCAACGAGTTAAACTTGCATTAGAATTATCCAAACGCGATACCGGCAGAACAATGTATATCCTCGATGAACCCACTACAGGCTTACACTTCCATGACATTGACCTATTGTTAAAGGTATTACATAAGTTTGCAGACCATGGGAATACAGTAGTCGTAATAGAACATAATCTTGATGTAATAAAAACCGCTGACTGGATAATCGACTTAGGCCCGGAAGGTGGCGAAGGTGGCGGTAAAATAATTGCATCAGGTACTCCAGAACAGATCGTCAAATTGAATAAAGGATATACTGGAAAATATTTGGCTCACACTTTAAATAAAAATTGATTTTTGACAAAAGATTGACAAAAGAACGGGCTTCTTAATGACAAATGTTACACATTATAAAAAATTTTAAATAATAATATGCAGATTAGATAAATAGATGATAAAAAACTTAATAAATCGCCAGAAAATAAAGAACTTATTTAATAATGGACATTGGCAAACAATAATTCCATTATATCTGACCAACTATCTAATCAGAATAAATTATTCACGCCAAAGGATTTACACCCCAGATGGCGACTTTATTGATCTTGATTGGGTAAACCCAGGAGTTACTGAAGCCCCTACTTTAATCTTATTCCATGGAATGGAAGGTAATTCGCAAAGCCATTATGCAAAACGAATTATGTGTTATATTCAATCAATAGGCTGGCGTGGCGTTGTAGCGCATGCGCGAGGCTGTAGTGGAGAATTAAATAATACTTTAAGCTTTTATCATGGCGGATTTACTGATGATATCCAGTTAATTGTTGAAACTGTCAAGAAAATCACGCCCAATGAATTATTTATTGCTGGAGTCTCTTTAGGTGGAAATGCAATGCTTAAATTTCTTGGTGAAAATAATCCGCGAGCGAATATGGTAGATGCGGCAATTGCCATATCGGTACCCTTTGATCTTGAAAAAAGTTCGCATAACCTAAATATTGGGTTGAATAAGCGATTATATATCCCCTACTTCATGAATTCTTTATTGCCTAAAATGCGTAAATATGCCGAAAAATTTCCCGAGTTTAAGCTTAATCCTGATATCAAAACAATACATGATTTTAATGACCAATATATTACTCAAATGTATAAATTTAAAAGCGCGTTGGAATACTATCAAAAATCCAGTTCCAAATTTTATTTAAAAACTATAACTACTCCGACAATGATTATCCAAGCCGCAAATGATCCAATGGTAGCGCCTGAAACCTGGCCCATTAAATCTGATTTAAGTGATAACATACATTTTGCCGGGCTAAAATTGGGCGGACATGCTGGTTTTGTGAGTAATAACCGCAATTTAAAAAAGGCCTTACTTAAATTACCGGAAACTATGGTACAATATTATCGCAAATTTTTATGATAGGATTCCCAATGTCGCTAAAAAATATCGCCAAACAAACCCTAGGACTTATAGATTTAACAACTTTAAATGATAATGATACTGATAAAGTAGTAATAGAACTTTGTAAAAAAACTACCACTGAATTTGGATCGGTTCCAGCCATTTGCATTTTTCGCCAGTTTATTCCTGCTGCTAAACAATATTTTTCCGATAATAATTTAAATATAAAAATAGCAACAGTTACCAACTTCCCGCATGGGAACGATGATTTGCAGCTTGCTTTAAAGGAAACTGAAGAAGCGATAGTGCTTGGTGCTGATGAGGTTGATATTGTATTTCCCTATCGTGCGTTAATATCCGGCAATCAGACTATTGGTGCTAATATGATACATGACGCCAAAAGAATTTGTGGCAATAAAGTTTTAAAAGTAATTATTGAAAGCGGTGAATTAGTTAAGCCTGAACTAATTAGATTAGCTAGTGAAATTGCTATTGCAAATGGTGCTGACTTTATTAAGACATCTACTGGCAAGGTTAAAGTCAATGCAACATTACAGGCAGCCGAAATCATGTTAAATGTAATTAAAGAAACCAATAGCAATTGCGGATTTAAAGCCGCGGGCGGAATCCGCCTGGTTAGTGAAGCCAAAGAATATCTCGAACTTACAGCTAAGATTATGGGCGAGGATTGGATAAATGCTAGTAAATTCCGCTTTGGGGCATCTAGTTTACTAAGTGATGTAATTAATGTATTAACCGATAAAAAAAGCGAAATAAATGCCAGTCAATATTAATTAGCGAATAAAGTAAAGGTATACTGACTATTTAATTTTTTTAACCGATGTTGCTTTAATTCATGTAGATTATTTGATTTATAACTCAAATCTTCCGCATAAAAGATTTTGTAATGCTCGTTTGCTATTTGTTGATAAACTCACAATAGTTCAAACAAATCAACAAATTATGCAAACTTCGCAAACAAAATCTAATATGCTTCATAATTCGTATAAATCAAATAATATATCTATAAATCTTATATTTCTACAGAAATGCACAATGTATAGTTATATGAAGCATAACCTTAGATTTCAAATAATAAATTTATGAGTGTTAAAAAGCCAAAATATTGGTTTAACGCAAACCGTTATATAAAAAATTGGAGTTCCACATGCAAAAAAAAGTAATCGTAGTCGTCTTAGACTCATTTGGTATTGGGGCCTTGAGTGATGCTGATAAATTTGGTGACCAAGGAAGCGATACTTTAGGCCATATTGATAAATATTGCCATGATAATTCATTAAGCTTTAATATTCCACATATGCTTAATTTAGGTTTAGGAAAAGCTTATCAAACAGTTAATGGTAAAAAGCTTTATGCAGACAACCAAGAATATTCGATTATTGGTATCCATGGAGCATGTAAAGAAGTAAGCTCAGGAAAAGACACGACTAGCGGTCACTGGGAAATAGGTGGTTGTCCGGTTACCTTTGATTGGGGCTACTTTACTAGCCATGAAAACAGTTTCCCCCAAGAATTACTTGATAAGATTACCAAACGTTCAGGAATCCCTGGCTATTTAGGTAACTGCCATGCTTCTGGGACAACGATTATTGCTGAACTAGGCTTGGAACATTTGGCAACCGGCAAACCAATATTCTATACTTCTGCAGATTCGGTTTTCCAAATTGCATGCCACGAAGAAAAATTTGGCTTAGACAATCTGTATAAATTATGTGAAATTGTACGTGAAGAATTAGAACCATATAATATTGCCCGTGTTATTGCGCGCCCATTTAGCGGCGATAATAGCAGTAACTTCAGTAGAACTAAAAATCGCAAAGACTATTCGGTATTGCCTAGTTCAAAAACCGTATTAGATATCTGCAAAGAAAATAATGGCGAAGTAGTGGCTATAGGTAAAATTGGTGATATTTATGCACATCAAGGTTCTACAATAGAGATCAAAGCCAGTGGTTTAGCAGAGCTAACTGACAAAACTATAGAAGCGATTAAAAAATATAATGATAAACCGACTTTGATTATGACCAACTTAGTTGACTTCGATATGAATTTTGGGCACCGTCGGGATATAATAGGCTATAAAGACGCCTTAGAATATTTTGATAGTAGGATACCAGAATTAATTGCTAGTCTAAACAATGAAGATATTATTTTATTTACTGCAGACCATGGCTGTGACCCAACCTGGGCTGGCTCAGACCATACCCGTGAACATATTCCGGTATTTGGCTACTACCAAGGTAAAGAATTGGATATTGGAATAAGAGACACTTTTGCTGATATTGGCCAAACTGTTGCAAAGCACTTAAATTTGCCAAAATTGAACCATGGTACGGCTTTCATTTAGGAGTATGTGACCCTAGATAATAAGGGTTTTTAATAATCTTAAGCAAATAAAAATCCCCATGGAATTATCCAGGGGGTTTCTTCATTTTGTAAAGTAATTTTCTATTTTAATAATCTTGCTTTTAATTTAAAGCAGTAAACTTTGAATAAAAGAGCAAAAATTTAAGACTTACACTTTGCCGAATAAAAAATATAATTAACCATAGTAAGCAACTTTAACAATCCTAACCAGACTTAACAAGAAGCCGAAACTAAGAGTTGCACCTAAAATTGTCATTGTAGCGGCTGAAACAACTTGTTTAAATTTTTTCATCCCAAACCCCCAAATATATCTTTTTTTCATTAATAAATTGCTGGGGCAAGATTAAAACCTTGTATAAAATTAATCGGTTATTTTATCTTGCTAACAGTGTTATTCTTATTACGTAATTATATCCTAACCTTGTAAGCTTTGCAAGTTTATTGCATTATGCAACATAAATTTTTAATAGAATTTTATAAAATTACTTGTAATTTCAACCATCTTGCAAAAGAAATTCTTTTAAGTATAGCTATAAAATTATTCTATTACAGTAATTAAAGCATATTTTAGGATATTCTAAATAAATTTGGTGTTAATTTCAGATTACTCTAAAATAATAATTATTACGAAACATTTATTCCACTCAAGGAGCATATTATGGCTAGAGTAATCGAAATTAGTATTGAAGAGCTTAATACCGGACTAATTACAAAGTCTTCTATTCGGAATATTGAGTTATAAATTAAGCTTTCCTCATAATAAATCAACTATAAAAGATATGCATTTTTATAATACATCTATTAAAAGTGTCCGGTATTAAGATTGAAGAGCTAAATAAATTAGCTAAAATAAATACAATTTGCTTATGAGATATCCGAAAAACAGATAAATACAACCGTGTAAAGTAAAATTTAATAACCCTCAGTGTTAGGCTAAAAAGTCTAATACCGACTGCTTAGACTTTTAACTATCTAACCTGGAGTGAAGTCGTAGCTAGAATTTTGTCAAGCTCACGAGCAAATAATTGAGAATCAACTTTATTATATTTGGCAGGACCGCCCATAATAAGATTCTGGTCACGCAAATCAGCCATTAAATTGCGTAGGGCTAATTGCTGCTTAATATTTGCTTCATTATAAAGCATACCCCGAGGGTTAAGTACAAGGCAACCTTTACTGACGGCATGTGAAGCTAATGGTATATCTGCCGTAATTACCAAATCACCTTGATTTACATATGAAGTAATATAGTTGTCAGCCTCATCAATACCTGTTCCAACCACAATAATTGAGATATAGTCGGAGGCAGGTATTTTTGACAGATGATTGGCAACTAACACCAGCTTAGTTCGAGTACGCTCGCTTGCCCGAAATAAAATTTGCTTTACCGGTGCTGGACATGCATCGCCATCTACCCAAATTTGCATTCTCTTAAACTCTTATTCGACTATATAAACTTGTCCGGTATGCGCACCCTCTACGCTTTTGCTATAAGCTAAAGCTGCTTCATAGGCGGAGACAGGCTTAAATCCGCGGAAAAAAGGAGCATAACTTTCCATAGCTTCACTTATAACTGTAGGACTTACAATATTAATTCTAAGCCCGCGCGGAAGCTCAATTGCCGCGTGTTTGACAAAGCCATCCAATGCACCATTAACCATAGCAGCGCTACTGCCAAGAATAATTGGTTCACGATTAAGTATTCCGCTAGTTAAGGTAAATGAACCTTTATCATTTAAATGCTTAATACCTTCTTGTACAACATTTACCTGTCCCATTAATTTGTTATGCAGCCCAAAGCTATATAATTCAGGGGTCATCTCTGCTAAAGGCTTAAAATGTACTTTACCTGATGCTATAACAACAGCATCGAGATCGTTTACCTGCTCATACATTTTGCGAATTGAATCAATATTTTCAATATCTACTACCACATCTCCGCCTGATCTACCGGCAATAATTACTTCATGGCGAGAAGACAATTCTTTAACAATACTTTTGCCAATTGTACCATTGCCACCGATTACCAATACTTTCATAAACATTCCTTTTTCATTACCATTAGTTAGTTCAATATCTAAAAATATAAATTTGCCTATATTATAGCTTTTTTATCGCTAATACGGTTTTAATTTAGCTTCCATCATTAAGTGAATTAATAATTTTATAGCTTCAACTACTTACACTAAATAGTATATAGTCATTAAAAATCTCCGCCAAAGCGGAGATTTAAATAGAATTAATACATGATGGTCTAATAAAGAACCCTTGATTTAATAGTATTATTGATTTTTTTCAATTCCTTAACCAGCTCTTTATCATACTCTACATCAATATCACTAATTACATAGCCAACTTGCTCATTAGTTTTAAGATACTGTCCAAGTACATTCGCATTGTATTTAGCTAATACCTGGTTAATTTGGGCCAAAATACCCGGAACATTAGTGTGTAAATGTATCAAGCGATGTGCTTGTCGTAATTCTGGCAATTGAATATTTGGCAGATTAACGCTCTGTGTTGAGTCCCCAGCATTTACATAATTAATTATTCTTCGGGCCACAAACTCACCAATGTTTAATTGCGCTTCTTCAGTACTACCACCAATATGTGGAGTTAAAATTACATTATCAAACCCACGTAGTGGACTTACAAATTCTTCCTGGTTGTTTTTTGGCTCATAAGGAAAGACATCAACAGCAGCACCAAGAATCTTTCCATTTTGAAGGTTTGCTACCATAGCATCTATATCAACTACATGCCCACGGCTTAAATTAATAAAGATCACTTTATCTTTCATTTGATTAAATTCGTGGTGACTAATAATATTGGCATTTTGCTTACGGCCGTCAACATGTAAACTCACAATGTCAACAGTTGCTAATAGTTCATCCAAAGTATTGCATTTTCTAGCATTACCAAGTTGCAACTTTTCCATTAAATCATAATAGTAAACCTGCATCCCTAATGATTCAGCAATTACTGACAATTGGGAACCAATATTGCCATAGCCTACTATCCCCAATTTTTTACCGCGTACTTCATAACAGTAGTCAGCTGATTTATCCCACTTTCCTTGATGCAAGCCATTATTTTTTACTACGGCTTTACGCATCAACATAATCAAATTACCAATTACTAGCTCCACTACACTCCTGGTATTGCTATATGGAGCATTAAATACACAAACGCCTTTTTTGGTAGCTGCATCCAAATCAATTTGATTAGTTCCAATACAAAATGCGCCAATCGCAATCAAACGCTCAGCACAATCCAATACCCTTTTACTCACTGTTGTTTTAGAACGGATCCCCAAAATTGTCACGTCTTTAATTTTGGCGCATAATTCATCTTCATTTAGACTGCCTTTAAGCGTTTCAACCGAGTAGCCTTCTTCTTCAAGCAGCTTTATACCATTCGGATGAACATTTTCCAATAATAAAATCTTTATCCGATTTTTCGGATAAGAAATAGCGCGAGGAAAATCATATAGATATAAAAATTCATCAAAGCTCTTAATTACATGATCAGCTTTTTGAATGACATTTGGACGTTCCACGTTTTCAGTAAAAGCAAAAAATACTTGGGCTGCACCATATTCTTTTATTTCATAGTCTGTGAACCCATCGCCAATTGCCCAAACATCACCAGGCAGGTTTAAGTTTTTAACTACTTTAACCTTACCTTGATCTTGCGATAATGGATTGGAACTATCCAAGCCTGTTATATTGCCATTAGCATCAAAAGTAAAATTATTGGCAAAAATGTTATCTGGCCTTATCCCATATTCAGTTACAATTGGTTCAATATATTCCTTAAACCCACTTGACACGATATAAATTTGATCAGCAAACTGCTGTAAAAATTGAACGTTACGTTTGAATGAAGTACTTACTTTATTATGTAGCCGGCCTACTAACTGTTCAATATGCTGTTTATTTGCTTGTAATAATTTCAAGCGACTAGATAAGCTTTCACTAAGTGAGATACTGCCATCCATTCCTTTAGCGGTTATTGCTTTTATTGTATTGACTATCTCCTCTTTATTCGGATGATTATGTAAAGCAATTGCTGCTAGTTCATCTAATGCTTCGACAGTTACAAATGTGCTATCAAAATCTAAAATAATATGTTTATTTTTCACGCTTTAGTCGCTCCTGGTCATGTTAATTATTTCTAATAATAAAACAGATTAGCTGAATGAGATTTTATGATGTAGTGAAATATCAATCAAAAATCATGTTTTAACTAATCAAGTGTGGCGTTCATTTTATTCTGAGAAACAAATGGCCGGCCACCCTTGCGGCTTTAACTGCTGTTGCCTTTTTTATTAACTCACAAATTGGCTAATGATCTGGATTGGATGCATAATTGCTTTGTCAATTTGCTTTTCACTTTGGGTGCGGCATGAATAACCTGTCGCAAGAGCTACTTTACCCTTATCTGCTAAATCAGCATGCCAATGCATTTTGAATAGTTCGCTTGAGTTAGCCTGATGCTCTTTTAAGTGTCCATAAGTTCCAGCCATACCACAGCAGCCAACGTTTTTAACTTCAAGTGATAACCCGAATAAGCCAAATATTTTCTGCCACGCTTGTGCTTCACTTGGCAAAAGTGCTTGTTCAGTACAATGCGGTAATAATCGATAGCTAAGTGTATCATTTATATTTTTGATAGCGATTAACTCTTGGATCTCTTTAGTATAACTAGTTATTAGTTCAGCTATTGTTAGTACCTTGCCAGCAAAAGGTTTAGCAAATTTAGGAATTTCATCCCTAAACATTAATGTAATAGTATTTTCAAGACCAACTACTGGTATACCTTTAGTTAATAGAGGATTAAAAAGCTCAGCCAAACGCTCACTATTTTGTTTAAATTCTTTGATATAGCCACCTACAATCAAGGCTTTACCGCTAACCCGCGGCAAAATAACATAAGGTGATTTATTTAAAGATTTTAGTACGGTTATTGTAGCTATTAAAACATCACGATTCAATAAACCAGTAAAAACATCTACAAAAATTACTACCGGATTTGGTTTAAACCGATCAATCTCCTCAGCTGAAGAATAAAATTCTACCCCACCTAGTTGAGATAATTCAGTTAATAGTGGTTTTGTCGATTTGAAAGTAGGAATATTAGTAACCCCAAAGCTTGGCAAAAACCGCTTGGTTTGGACAAAATTCCATAAGCGCGGGAATTTTGCGGCAATTGGTAATAGACGTTCAATATGCCCTAAAGCCCGCTCCCTTAAGTTCCGCTTAGGGTAATCTTGATAATAACTATTTATAAATTTTGTACGTAAATCAGGAATACTTACTTGAGTTGGGCACTTGCCGGCACAACCTTTACAACCTAAACAACCATTCATCGCCTTTAGTGCATTATCTGCTGCTAACCTGGTTTTATTACTATCCTTGGCTTTAGCTTTTTCGCGCAACCACTCCTTAACCAGCATAGCCCGCCCTTTAGGCGAATGAATACGGTTTTTGGTTACTTTATATGATGGGCACATTACATTATTTGGTTCTTGATTAAAGCACGCACCATTGCCATTACAAAGCATCGCTTCGCTAAATATCGACTGTTGATCAATATTGATAACTTGATCTAGTTCTCCACGCATTGGTACTAGTTCAATTCTTTTTAATGGACTTCCATCAGGTGAAGTAAGCTTGCCCGGATTAAAGCGATTATTCGGGTCGAATAATGCCTTAATCTTACAAAGCACAGGATACAATATCGGGCCAAAAACATCGGGAACAAATTCACCCCGAAACCCCTTGCCATGCTCACCCCAAAGTATTCCTTGATATTTGTTTAATAATCCGATTAACATTTCGGTAATTGGCCTAATTAGCCCCCGATCGTTTTCATCAAGCATATTGAGTGCAGGCCGAACATGAATACAACCAACATCCACATGCCCATACATTGCATAATTTAAATTTTGATTATCCAATTGCTCTTGAAGATCGGTAACTAGGCTCGCTAAGTTCTCAGGTGGTACGATTGCATCTTCGACAAATGCTACCGGCTTCTTTTTGCCAGGCATTTTGCCAGCTAAACCAACAGCTAGAGATCGAATCGACCATAATTGATTAATCTGGGTATTATCCGTAATTGTCACAAAATTGGCATTTTTGGCTTCCAATGCAGCAGTGACACTCTCAATTTTACTATTAAGTTCGGCTTCACTTTCAGCGACAAACTCTACAAAATTAGAAATATAGGTTTTGCCTTCAGAATTGAGCCATTTAGCAAGTGTCGGCCAGTTTGGTAAGGTTTGGGCGCTTTTTTGGACTTTTTCATCAATAGCTTCAATTGCCAAGGGCGCAAATTGAATCAAGAATTGGGCGTCAGTCAAGGCATTAATAAAGCTATCGTAATGCACAACTATTAATGTTTTAAATTTCGGGATTGGCAGTAATTTTAATTTTGCAGCGCCAACTACGCCTAAAGTTCCTTCAGAACCGGCAATTAAGCGATTTAGGTTAAATTCACCATTTTGGTAACATTGCTTGATATTATAGCCAGATAACGGGCGCTTAAGCGGGGGAAATCTGGCGCTAATTTCCTCTTGGACTGGGTCAAGTATTTCACCGATCGTTTTGGCAAGAGTGGCATCCCCTATGGCATTAGGAGTTGAAATAGTATCAATTACTCTTCCATCAGCTAATAATAGCTTAATACCCAGTAAATGATCAGCGGTCTTTCCATAAATAAGCGAGCCCTTGCCAGCTGCATCAGTTGCAATCATCCCGCCAATAGTTGCCCGATCCGCGGTAGAAACATTTGGTGCAAAGAATAATCCATGTGGCTGTAAAAAACGGTTAAGATTACTTAGTATCACGCCAGGTTCAACCGTAATTGTCATTTCAACCGGATCAAAAGCAATGATATTGGTCATATAGCGGCTAAAGTCAATGACAATTCCATCAGTTAACGCTTGGCCATTGGTTCCAGTTCCTCCACCTCGGGCGCAAAAATGAAACTTAGTAAATGGCTCTTCATTAGCTAATTTGATAAGTATAACCAAATCATTAAAGTCTTTAGGTTGGGCTACTGCTACCGGTAGTACTTCATAAATACTATTATCGGTTGCATTAAGTATCCGATTAGCCTCCTCTATATAAAATTCGCCACTAAAACCATTTTTCTTTAAAATAGTCTGAAATAATCCTGATAGTTCGCCACTTGAATTATGCATCTTAGATTAACCTTGATACTTTGCGGCAAATGAATTCATAAAGCTCACTAACTCATCTACTCCTGGTTCTGGCATCGCGTTATATACACTAGCACGCGCACCACCTACTAGTTTATGGCCATTAAGATATTTCAAGCCATGTTGCCCAGCTTCCACTAGGAAATGCTGTAGTAATTCTTCATCTGGTAAGTTAAATGGTACATTTATCAATGAGCGATATTTGGTTTCGATTGGGTTAGTATAAAACCCATTACTATTATCTATGCAATTATAAATTTTGTTTATTTTACGTAAATTCGCTTCGGCTACTTTATCGAGCCCACCTTGTTCTTCAATAATCCAGTCAACCATAAGATCCATAATGTAAGTAGGAACGGTTGGAATAGTATTTAATAGCGAACCCTGTAAAGCCTGTTCTTTATAACTAAAAACTTCAGGAACAATATCTTGCGCAAGATCAAGCAAATCTTCACGGACAATTACTAAAGTAATACCAGCAATTCCAAGATTTTTCTGCGCTGATGCAAAAATTAGACCAAATTTGCTAACATCAACATGGTCAGAAAGAATAGAAGAAGTCATATCTGCTACAAGTGGCACACTACCAGTATCAGGAATTTCATGAAACTGGATACCATTAATAGTCTCATTTGGGCAATAATAGGCATAAGCTGCTTTAGGATTTAAGTTCCAAGTTGACTTATCAGGGATACTAGTCAAGGTTGCTTTAGTTACAATATTGACATTAGCATATCTAGCTGCATATTTCGCGGCGCGCTCAGACCAGATGCCTGTTACAAAGTAATCAACATCACGGTTATATTTAGTTAAATTCATTGGCACTAGACTAAACTGTCCTTGTCCACCACCTGTCATAAACAACACTTTATAATTAGCTGGAATCTTGATTAACTTGCGAAGTTTACCCTCCAAACGCAATAACATATCCTGGAAGGTAGAAGTCCGATGTCCAATTTCCATGATAGAAACCCCAGTATCTTGCCAATTTAACAAAGACTCCTGCGCACGCTTTAATACTGATTCAGGTAACATCGCCGGACCGGCAGCAAAATTATATACCCTAAACATAAATGACTTTCCTTTAGAAGAATTCTACTCGATAACCCGCTATTTTAACATAAGGTATTCGATAATTTGTAATTCGTTTCGGATAGCCGGTGCGCCAAATTGGCTAATCACTTGTCTACATATAAATATGCTACACCTAAAATATGCTGCAATGCAAAATTTCAGTTAGAGTATCCCAATATTTTCGAAGAAAATGATATAATAAATGGTTTATGAATATTAACTATAGGTTGGAATATTGTGGAATTAGCACATCGTTTTTATACTGCCCATAAATTTGGTGGTTCTAGCATGGCCGATGCAAATCGGTTTACAGAAGTAAAAAAAATATTAACTGGCTCAAAAGAGGTAATTGTCGTATCAGCCACTAAAGGTACAACCTCAAAACTCCAAAGTCTCTTAGATGCTGCAAGATCAGGCATTTCCTGGGAAAAAGAGCTATCAGCAATCAAGAATTCACATTTAACCATTATTGAATCACTATTGCCCGAAAGTAAACGTGGTGAACTAATTACTGTATTAGACCATGACTTCAATACAATTAGTAACATATTCAATACTGTTGGTCAAATTGGTACTTATTCTAGTGAGATTCAAGATTTTGTGTTAGGATATGGCGAGCAATGGTCTGCACAAATTTTAGCTCAATATCTAGCATTAACCAATAACGCTTTATACTTAGATGCAAGCAAAGTGTTGTATTCTTACAAAAAGGATAATGTGGTTTGCATAGATTGGGATCGCAGCGAGCAAGCTTTAATTGAATACTTTAAAGATAAAAAATTTGACCAATTAGTAATAACTGGATTTATAGCCTCAACCTTAGATGGCAAGCGTACAACGCTTGGCCGCAATGGCAGTGATTTCTCAGGTGCAATATTTGCTAGACTATTTCACGCTATTGAATTATATATCTGGACCGATGTCGATGGCATTTATACTGCCCATCCAGCTAAAGTTAAATCTGCTTTTTGCATAGACAATTTATCTTATAAAGAAGCTCTTGAATTAGCATATTTTGGTGCAAGTGTACTTCATCCAATGACTATTGCACCTGCTCAAGAAGAAAATATTCCGATTTATATAAAAAACAGTTATAACCCTAGTGCGCCAGGAACATATATTTCCCATAAATCAACCAAATCAACCCATCTGATTAAAGGTTTGACCTATGTTGATGATATTGCTTTAATTAATATCGAAGGTGCCGGCATGGCTGGGGTATCTGGTATTGCTGCACGAATTTTCCAAATTATGCAACAATGCAACATCTCAATCATTTTAATTTCACAAGCTAGTTCCGAACATTCATTATGTTTTGCAATTGCCAATAAATTTGTAAGTGCAGCAATTGAAGCACTTAATACTAACCTTCAGTTTGAAATTGAAACAGGCCAATTAAATAAAGTTTCAGCAGACTCAACTTGTGCTATTTTGGCAGCAGTTGGTGATGACATGGTAGGAGAACCTGGTGTTGCAGGAAAATTCTTTGACACTTTAGCTAAAGCCAATATCAATATCCGTGCTATTGCCCAAGGTTCATCTGAAAGAAATATCTCAGTGGTAATTGATAGTAAAGATATTAACAAAGCACTTCAAGCAGCACATGCCGGATTCTATCTATCAGACCAAGTAATCTCAGTTGGGCTGATTGGTCCGGGAGGCATTGGTGCAACCTTTCTCGATCAGGTCGAGAAAGCACGCGAATCAATTAAAGCGCGCTATAAAGTTGACATCTGCGTCCGCGGCATTATGAGCAGCAAAAAAATGCTGTTAAGCTCTGATGCACTTAGTGGCAGCTGGCGTGAAAATATTGAGCAAGGCTCAATAGAACCAGATTTAGATAAATTTACCGAACACTTATTAAGTGACGATGTCCCACATGCAGTAATAATTGATTGTACCGCAAGTTCTGGATTAGCTAAAGAATACTTAAGCTTCTTCAATAAAGGGATAAATATTATTACACCGAATAAGCACGCTAATGCTGGAGATCTAGGCTACTATCATCAAATTAAGGCAGCTGCAGCTAAAAAGGGGTGCCATTATTTGTATGAAGCTACAGTATGCGCAGGCTTACCGGTTATAAATACCTTACAAGACTTAATTAAAACCGGAGATGAAGTAGTAACTATTGAAGGGGTGGTATCGGGTACTCTTAGCTATATATTCAACGAACTTGGTAAAGGCAGGGTCTTTTCTGAAATCGTAAAAGAAGCTAAACAGTTAGGATATACCGAGCCAGATCCACGTGAAGATTTATCTGGGCAGGATGTAGCACGAAAACTCGTATGCCTAGCACGTGAGAGCGGTTATCAAGTTTCGCTAGCAGATATAAAAGTACATAACTTAGTTCCGGAAGAGCTAAAGAGTTGTACAGTCGATGAATTCTTAGCTAGACTACCAGAATTTGATCAACCAATTATGGATATGGCCGCCAAAGCTTCGGCTAAAAATGAAAAACTATGTTATGCTGGTAAGATTCATGAAGACGGCACGGTTAGTGTTGCCATCCAGTCGGTATCTCAAAGTCACCCTCTGGCGCGCTTGAATGGCAGCGATAATATCATGATTTTCCAAACTAAACGTTACGATAAAAATCGCCCGATGATTATTCAAGGTCCGGGAGCTGGTGCTGAAGTAACTGCGGCAGGAGTATTCGCTGACCTTCTACGCTTAACCTCATTCTTATATTGATATCCTAGACAAGATTCAAACTCTTTCATTTAGAGTTTGAATTTTGCTAGCTATAAGAGTTATAAAGATTGTAAACCTGAGAATTTAATCAGTATTATATATACTTGATTAGATTCATATTCGAAATGAATTGGTTTTGAATCTGACTAAGTATAAGGATTTATACGCAATGAAGAACAGCTGGCTTCATTCTATTTTGGCATATAGGAATTTTTGAATGAGTTTATTAAAAGATAATTTATTTACCGTTACAGCTTTTGCGCCGGCAACAAGTGCTAATCTAGGTGTAGGTTTTGATATTCTAGGATTAGCGTTAGATGCCGTTGGCGATAAAGTTACCTTAACTAGGCGGAATGATGGCCAAATTGTAATCGAAAAAATTAATTCTGTTACTGGTTTACCATTAGAGCCCAATCAGAATACTGCCTCTTATGCAGTTCAAAAAATGTGTGAAGACTTGGGCATAGATTGTGGTTTTTCGCTGCAAATCGATAAAGGCATCGCAATGGGGTCAGGTATGGGTGGTTCGGCAGCCTCTGCAGTTGCAGCTGTGGTTGCGCTAAACGGCTTTCTAAACCAACCCTTAAGTAAAGCTAGATTAGTAGATTATGCGCTTTATGGTGAAGAGATCGCTTCAGGCGGCCGCCATGCTGATAACGTTGCACCATCTGTATTTGGTGGCGTAACACTAATTAGAAGCATCAATCCAATGGACGTCATTAATTTACCCTTCCCTGAGCTATTTTGCGTAATCGTGCATCCTCACTTGCAAGTTGAAACCAAAAGCGCACGAAAAATCCTAAGCCCGACAGTTGAAATGAAAAAATATGTTGAGCAGTCAGCAAACCTAGCCGCTGCAATATGTGCATTTTACCAGAAAGACATCGAACTACTACGAAGATCAATGCAAGACTTGATAATTGAACCGCAACGTGCAAGCCTAGTAACAGGATATTATGATGTAAAAAATGCCGCGTTAAAAAGTGGTGCTATAACAGCTACCTTCTCAGGATCAGGCCCGAGCATGTTAGCCTTTAGCGACAAAAAAGAAGATGCCAATAAAATTGCAGATTCAATGCTTTTTGCCTTTAAGCAACATAATATCGAGGCTGATCATTGGATTTCACCTATTAATCCAAACGGAGCATATGTAATATAAGCTTTGATTTGAAAAACCCTAAACCCTTTCAAATTAAGGAAAACAGTTAAGGAAAAAATATGTATTTTTATAGTACTCGAGATAAAAACAATCATAAAACCGTAAGTAAGGCAATCTTACAGGGACTTGCTGAAGATGGTGGGCTATTTGTTCCAGAATATTTTCCACAGATAAATATTGGCGAACTTGATCCTAATCTAAGCTACCCGGAATTCGCATCAATAATACTAGCTGATTACTTTAAAGATGATGAATTAGCTCCTCAATTAGCTGAAATTTGTAAAAATGCATTTAACTTTGCATTACCAGTTCGGCAAATTAATGATAATACTTTTATTATGGAATTATTCCACGGCCCTACCTTATCATTTAAAGATTTTGGAGCTCGTTTTTTAGCTGAATGCATGAGCCGCTTATCGAAACAAAGAAAAACGACTATCGTCGTTGCCACCTCAGGCGATACCGGTTCGGCTGTTGCTAGTGCTTTCCATCAAAAACCAAATGTTGAAGTAGTTGTAATGTTCCCTAAAGGCCAGATTTCCAAACGCCAAGAACAGCAAATCACATGCTGGGGAGATAACATCCTGGCTCTTGCAGTAGAAGGCACTTTTGATGATTGTCAAAAAATTGTCAAACAAGCATTTAGTGAAGAATGGTGGAAGTCACGCGCTCATTTAAGTAGTGCTAATAGCATTAATATTGCAAGGCTGTTACCGCAACTAACTTACTACGCATATACAAGCTGGCAATTCTATTTAAAACACGGTATTAAAGCTGGTTATATTATCCCAACAGGCAATGTAGGCAATTCTACCGCTGCGTATTGGGCAAAAGCTATGGGCTTCCCAATTCGTGAAATTGTCTTAGCTACTAATGCTAATAGAGTAATTTCTGATTATATCGAAACAGGCAAATTCGCAGCAAAACCTAGCATTGCAACTATTGCTAATGCGATGGACGTTGGCAATCCAAGCAACTTTGAACGCTTAAGCTATTTATATGATAATTTAGATAGCTTTAAAGCCAATGTTAAAGCATTTAGCGTGTCAGACGATTTAATTCGCGAGATTATCAAAGAAGTGAATAACAGTTTTGACTATGTAGTTTGCCCGCATACAGCTACCGGATACTATGCCCGTAAAAAACTTGATAGCTCACCTTGGATAATTGCAGCAACTGCTGATCCATGTAAATTTGAGACCATTATCGAAACAATTACGCAAACCAGCTTACCAATTGCTTCGCAGCTTCAAGAAATATTAGCTAAACCAACCAAAGCGGTTGAAGTAAAAGCAGATATAAAAGAAGTCCAAAAAGCATTGGAGAGCAACATTAACTAATACTTAGCCGGTAAATATTCATAAATAAATAATAATACCAAGAATTACCCTTGGTATTATTTTTTATTCTTGATTATTTGCGGGTCTTTTTTATCTAAGCAGTTAAAGTTGTCGCCAATTAGGGATTTTAAATCCAGGATTAATTGACCTAGTTCGCATTTATTCTTATTTTTACGTTCTTTTTCTATTGACCTTTGTAAGCTGCCATAGCGATCTTTAACAAATTTGCAATTTCCTTCTGTTTTGAAAACATAGTCTTTGCTATCAAGATTAAACTGTTTATGCTGTTTAAAACAGGCTTTGTGCTTGGTTTTTAGAGAACTAATAGCTAACTCATCCTTACCTACTTGGCATCTGTCTTTGGCGTTAATCGCCTCTGACTGACTAGTTATAACTTTTAGAAGCTGTTGACCAACTCTCTTACACTCAGCTAAATTATCGGCATATATCAAATTACTGATTAAGCAAGAAGCAATTAATAGTTGCCAATTCCTTACAAAATTTCGCATAATAGCCTCCTTAAAAACTACAATATGCAGTTGCAAGTTTAACAAAAATATTAAGGCATAATTAACTAGCTAAAAGCCAGCAATTATGCCCGCATCATTTTTCTATTAAATAGCAACTTAATTCAAATTAATTTTAACAAATTTTTCTTTTCCGGGATTGCCATTTAATTGAAGATGAATCGAATGTCCTTTTTGCGCTGTTCCATTTGCAGCAATTGTAAAGTTGCATGCATAATGCGTACCCGGCGCGGCAGGAGACTGTTCGCAGCCCTCGCCAGTTGCAGCAATGTTTAAACCATAGGTTTTACCTTCAGGTGGCATAATTACATAAGCACCATCAGCATTGTCAGGTATATCAAAACTGATTTTATAGAGACCGCCAAAGGTACCTTTACTATCACAATCAATAGTCTTGTCATCAGTTAATGAACAATTACCTGTTTGCGTAGCTTCAAGTTTATAGTTTGCAAGACTATATTTGGATGATTCAGGAAGAGAAATCTGATGATAGCTTTGATTTGCAGTTCCATCTGGCGAAGTTGTACCACTATTACAAGCAGAAAGCACTAAGGCAAGCCCAGCTAATAGTCCAATTAATTGTTTCTTCATAGTCACATTCCTTCAAATACGGTTAATAGTTTTACTCATAAAACATGCGAATTGATAATAATTTATGTTTATCACTTCTTTTCTCTCATTACCGGCGGAAGTTTAACTTATTACACTTAAGCACTTTTAGTGCTAAATTTAGCCCTAAATTTTATCCTTAGAATTGGAAATAACAAAGCAAATGTAAATTGGGATTTTTTTGATGGTATTAATAACTAATGAAATTTCAGGAAAGATAATGGAAAAGCATTTAGGTCAGCATTCATTGATAGCATATTCCACACATCTAAAACTACCTGGTTTTTGCGATTATCTGCGTGTACGTGTCCACAAACTGAACATTTTTACGATGTATAATGTGGATTGACTTCAATTAATTCTGCTCCGGAATATTTTTTTATCTATATTACATCTAATCTTAATCCAATCGCTTTACTAACTTACTAATAAATCAATTTGAGTTATGTTCAAAATACGCTTATGCACTATCTCTATATTTTGGGTGTCAATAGAATCAGAATTATAGAGACCTATAACATCACTTAATAATCTAGGATTTTGGTAAAATGTTTTAAACTGATTGATATTAAACTCTTTTACATACTGTTAGGCAATCAATATCTCATCAACAATAATTGGACGGCATTCAATTACACTGATAATATCTTCCATATCATGACTAACCAAGAATTCTCTATTCTCTTAGTTATTAAAAGCTTCTAGTTAAGTTGCAATAGCTTAATTTATTATAGTTTTATGCAGACTTATATTCAATCTGAAAATTAGTAGCTTTAACAATCGGCCTAACAAATCTATTTTCCTTTCTAAGTTCAATAATACCATAACGCTCAAAAGTTTTTAGCGTTCGACTTAAATTGCCAGATGTTCTACCTGAAATTTGAGCAAGTTCTTTTATACTTGTTGGCTTAATCTTTTCAATAAGAGCAAGAAGTCTGGTATTATTTTCATCCAATACTTCAGCTAATGATCTTAAAGATGCAAACCAAATTTTTGGTTCATCAGGAGTAGGTTTATATTTACCGGAGGCAATATCCAAAATACGTTGCTTATATTTTTCGTAAGGCATTATGCCCACTTTTAGTGTTTTCATTTTTTATCTTTCTCTATTATTTCTTCTACTTTATCGAAAAAATCTTTTAACAATTGATTAGCACTAGTAAACTCATACGAAATTCCTTTATCAGATAAGCTTCTATGCATATGGTCATATTCTACAATTCTGCCTTTAAATTTTTTACCCGGCTTTATACCATGTGCATTATCAAAACCAAATACTCGCTTATTGTATCTGTCATGCAACGTGAGAGAATACCTTATACCATGAGGTCGCTCTGGAGTAACGTCTGTTAAGCACGCTTCGAGTTTTACCCAGTAACCATTTACCAAAGTAAATTCTTCACCATCCAATTCAAGCAAATATTCTAAATCATGCACTAATGTTCCCTTTAACTATTAACTGTTAATAATTATAGCATATCGAAATCTTTGAAATAAAAATTTGATCTTGTGATTGTTTAGCTATCGCTACTCCTTAGATAAACTATTAGCAGATTTTAGGCACGCTACCGGATACAATAAGAATAAACACCTTATTCCACTACTCAATAACAGAAGTGTAATAAAAAAACAAACTGGGCAGATCACAATATATTGTACATTTAACTTATGTGACACATATGTCTGTTATTAACTATTTTTATATTATTTATCGAATAATGAAGAAAATTAGATGGCAGTTCCCGGGTTGAAAGTTAGAATAATTATGTCAGTAATAGATTAGTTTTTATAAAAATTATAACTGTAAGTAATAAGCGCTAAATATACGCACTTATTTAAATTTGCGTAATAAAAGCCAACGCACTTATATAATAAAAGGAATTTCAGTATTTGAAATTCCTTTTTTGCTTGTAGCAATGGTGCAAGTCAATTTTAATGACTAGGCTAGTTATTCTGCCTTAGCAATTTCCCTGATTAATTGTAACTCATCGATTATTTCATCAACATTATCATTCTCGGTTAAACTTGATTTTACAATTTTTTTAAATAACGTAGGGGTAATGCCATAGGTCTCTTTAATAAAAGTTTCAATTTCTTTGCTATCACGCTTTAATTGTTCCATTGAACGCAGATTAAGCGTATACTCATCTACTGACTTTTTAAGTTTTTTCAAAACCTCTTTATCATTATAAATTGCACGTAAAATTTCAACTGACTTCATAAATTTCTTTCCTATCTTAATTTCCAGCATATTAAATCTTATTTTAGGCCATAATTATTACATAGAATTAAATACTTACGCCTTGCCTTTTATCCATAAAAAAAGCACCTTAAAAAGGTGCTTTTAGCTTAACATAACTATTGATTATGCTTCAGATACTACACTAACAGTAATTTCAGAAATCACATCGTGGTGTAAACGTACCTTAATTGGAAATTCGCCAATTGTTTTTAATGGGCCTTCTGGCAATAAAACTTCAGAGCGTTTAACTTCAACGCTAGCTGAACTTACAGCATCAGCAATATCCATAGCCGTTACCGAACCAAATAACTTACCATCAACACCTGCTTTAGCATTAACAGTAAATACCACACCGTTAATTTTAGCGTGGCGAGCTTCTGCATCAGCCAAAATTTGAGATTGTTTACGCACGTATTCTGCGCGGTTAGCTTCAAATTTAGCTTTATTTTCTTGAGTTGCACGAGCTGCCATGCCTTGAGGAATTAAAAAATTACGAGCATAACCGTTTTTAACACTAACGATATCACCAAGGTCGCCCAAATTAGCTACACGTTCTAATAAAATAATTTCCATAATCTAACTATCCTTTATTCGAATTAATGTTGATCGCTATATGGCAATAAAGCTAAGAAACGTGCACGTTTAATTGCTTCAGATAACATACGTTGAAATTTTGCAGATGTACCAGTAATACGTGAAGGGATAATCTTGCCGGTTTCAGTAATATAGTTTTTTAATAATTCAACATCTTTATAATCGATTTCAGTGTAACCTTCAACTGTAAAACGACAAAACTTTTTCTTTCTTAAAATTTGACGTGACATTTTATGTATTCCTTTAATCCCAATTTTGTATATTGGTTATATTTAATATTAGTTTATTTTGTGCATTTACGCTCAAAAATCCATTAACGTTAACTTGGTAACCTGACATAGACTCGCAAATTTCATTTGCAATTGCAACGCAAAAGATTTTACAGTTTACCCTGCGCTTTTGCCCATTTTCTAATTGCTCAGATTTATGCTCTAAAAAAAACCTTGAAACTTTTACTCCACCAGGTGTTGTAAAAATTGGATAGATCTTAGTTATAACTCCTGTTAAGTTTACCTCGTTAATAGCGTGCATCTTAGATTAATGATTTACTTTTTTCATCTTTCATGAAGCAAGATGGTTCAGTCACAGCTGTTTTTTTGCTGATGATAGAATTACGTAAAATAGCATCATTGAATTTGAATGCGTGATTTAATTCATCTAATACAGTATTATTACATTCAACATTCATACATACATAATGAGCTTTAGCTAATTTTTGGATAGGATACGCTAAATGACGACGACCCCAGTCTTCCAAGCGATGAATTTTACCGCCGTTATCAGCGATAATTTTTTTATATCTGTCAACCATATTTACAACTTGTTCGCTTTGATCTGGGTGAACAAGGAAAATAATTTCGTAATGACGCATGAAAACTCCTTACGGTTTAAAAAGCATCCCCCGCCCATGCTGTGGCGTGGAGAAAGGTTAGTATAACTTTTGTACCTTTACAAAAGTCCAATATTATATCAAAATCTTAAATCCATATGCAATTTATTTCTTATTTCACTTATTTAAATCATTTTAGCTTATGTTGCAATAAAATATTTACCCAATATTAAGCATCAATAATAATTTCTTTTGCATAACCGAAAAATGCCAATTATCCTCATTAAGCTTGGAAAAAACCTACATCTTTCAAGCCTTTTCAAAGCTATTTATCCACACCTTAGGCATTATTTTGCTGTCAAGCACAATTTTGAAAATATTTTTTGCTTGACAAATCATATCGTACTGTTTTATTTATATTTATTAATTTACATTGAAACCCTCACAGCCTTGTAAAACTATGCTATTTCAAGCCTTTGCAACGAATTTTAGAAACTTATCCACCAAGTTATCCACAGGATTTGTGGATAAACCAAAAATCCCTATAAATTACGTAACTTAGTCATTTTATAGTTTAGTTTTCATTCTAGCCAATTTATATCTCATTAATTAAATTTTTGCAACAATCAAAAAAATTTTTAATCAGTTATTTTAATTTTATGTTAATAACCCAAAAACAAAGCCCCCATCATTTGATGGGGGGCAAAAACTCGTACAGATTAAAGCAATCGAACAATTAGATTTCCTTATCTAGTTTAGGTAGTTGGGAATTTGGGGCAATGATTTGATGTCTTTATCATCATGTTGAACAATCAAACGGCCTTTATTGATTGCCAGTATTCCTTCTATCCGTTTCATTGAAGCTAACGTATCAGCTCGATTATAATTATATGAAGGCACCAGCTCGTGTTGAAAAGCTTGTCGCGTATGGTACAAATCTCCTGGTAAAATTATTACTCCTGATTTTGGTAGTGTTATCTTTAATGATTGATGGCCTATTGTGTGCCCAGGAGTATATAGTATTACTAGTGTGCCATCTCCATATACATCATAATCCCCATTCAAAAGTAACTTGTGAACTCTATCAGATTGGATAACAGAGGCAAAAGAATCATTTTGCTCTTTTGATAGGGGATATTTATTCTGTAAATCTGTATATTCGCTACGTTGTAAAAGCCAAGTAGTTGGCCCCTGAAATAAATTTGCATTTCCGGTATGGTCCCAATGGGTATGAGATAAGCCTAAATATCGGATATCATTAGGTTCTAACCCTAATTCATGTAATTGCGAAATAAAAGTTTTTGGCTCATTAAGTATATAACCATGGGAATTATCATTTAATGGGTGTTGATAGTACTTATCCCCTATTCCGGTATCCCATAACATCCAGCCTTTAGGATGTTTTATCAAAAAACAAGGATCTGAAAAATATAGTGTTTTATGTTGGTAATAGCCGATATCTGAAAAATCATATCCATCTCTCATGGTGATATTTCCACAATCAAGTGTATATAAACGAATATCCGGTTTTTGGGAAATGGTAGCTGCACTTGATATACCCATGCCAAAAAAGGCAATAAAAAGTAATATAAATTTTCTCATGTTAAGACCTTAAACTAGTTTAGATTATACTCAATAGCTTTTGCGTATTGCTTAAGCATTTTGCAGAGCTTTCTCAAAGCAAATTTCTGATTATTATTGAAACCATGAATTCCTTATTGCCCGAAAAGTGGTGACTGACGCTTAATAATAGGTATTTAATACCGGGACCTTTTACCAAATGAATTTTTGCACGTGGTATAAGATCAAAAATGTCCGGCATTGAGTAATATGTAGAAAATAGAAGAGCAAATTTTATAATAGGTAGAGAAATTTATTCAATTTACAAATTACCGAATATATTGCTAATTAGATATAGTTTGCATACTATATTTAATTTTAACGACTAAGCGGAACCTTTTGATTGTTGACACAGGAAACAAGATTTTGTGTTAAGATCAAGGTTATTTACACGCTAATTTAGAAACAAGGAAAATCATGCTTGAAATAGAACAAATTAATGAAATTGCCCTACTTGGATCAACCTTAAGTCAGCAGTTAGATGAATTACGGGGGTTTCTTTAACTACAATGAGAAAAAGGCCAAGCTAGAGGCAGTTGAAAAAGAACTTGAAGATCCAGAAATTTGGAATACCCCAGAACGAGCGCAAGAATTAAGTAAGCAAAAAAAGCAGCTGGAAAACGTTGTTAGTACACTTGATAATCTAGCCAAAAATATCTCATCTTCTGTAGAACTCTTTGAAATGGCCAGTGAGGAAAAAGATCATGAAACAATTTTAGCAGTTAAAAATGATCTGGAACTAGCTAAAGCTGAACTTGACAAACTCGAATTTAGACGTATGTTTTCACATCCCATGGACCCAAATAACTGTTTTATTGACATCCAATCAGGAAGCGGAGGAACCGAAGCTCAAGATTGGGCAGACATGCTCTTTAGGATGTATCTACGCTATTGCGACCGCAAAGGGTTTAGCGCTGAAATTCTCGAAGAACAATCAGGTGAAGTAGCCGGAATCAAAAATGCAACTATAAAAGTTTCTGGAGAATATGCATTTGGTTATTTAAGAACTGAGACCGGTGTTCACCGCCTTGTACGTAATTCCCCATTTGATGCAAATAATAAACGTCATACCTCTTTTGCTAGTGTATTTGTTTATCCTGAAGTAGACGACAATATTCAAATTGAAATAAACCCGGCTGAATTGCGTATTGATACTTACCGTGCATCTGGTGCGGGCGGGCAGCATATCAATAAAACCGATTCAGCGGTGCGGATTACCCATCTTCCAACAAATACTGTAGTTCAATGCCAGAATGATCGAAGCCAGCATAAAAACCGCGATGAAGCGATGAAAATGCTCAAGGCCAAACTTTATGAGCTGGAATTACGCAAGAAGGAAGCTGAAAAGCAAAAACTTGAAGATAGTAAAACTGATATAGGCTGGGGGCATCAAATTCGCTCATATGTCTTTGATCAATCAAGGATTAAAGATTTGCGCACTGGTGTTGAAATAGGAAATATACGTGGGGTAATGGATGGAGACTTGGATCCATTTATCGAAGCCAGCTTAAAGCAAGGTGTATAACATTTCTTTTTTAAATTAATATCAAGGATTCACTATGAGCTCTAGTAATCAGAGAAACAGATATATATCAATGCCTGATACTCTTGTAATTCTTTTTGCAGTCGTATTTGTAGTTTATATATTGAGTTTTTTTGTACCAGCTGGAAAATTTGCCACTAAACAAGTGACATATCAATCACACGGTGTTAGCAAAACTAGAAATGTTCTTGTAGCTAGTAGTTACCAAGTGCAAAAAGATGCCCTTGGTAACATAGTTTATAATCCGCCTAAAGTATTCGCTACTAATGGCGAACCAGGATTCCTTAATTTTGTATATGATGGCATAACCTCAGGAGACCGTAATGGCGGAGCTGTAGGAGTAATGGCATTTATATTAATCATTGGTGGTGCTTTTGGGGTCATAATGCGAACAGGAGTGATTGAGGCGGGGATGATGAAAATGATTTCCCGCTTAAGTAATCACAAAATCTTAATCTTGCCGGTTATGGCTCTAATTTTTTCGCTCGGGGGAGCAATTTTTGGGATGGGTGAAGAGGCGATTGCTTTTGCCTTGATTTTAGCCCCAATGATGGTAGCGATGGGTTATGATGCCTTAACTGGAGTATTAGTTACTTATTTAGCAACCCAAGTTGGATTTGCAACTTCTTGGATGAACCCATTCTCTGTTGCCATTGCCCAAGGTATAGCAAATGTACCAGTGCTATCAGGTTCGCTCTATAGAATCACGATGTGGGCGGTATTTACTTTGGCAATTATGATTTATAGCGTTATTTACGCAAAAAGGCTCCAGAAAAACCCAAAACGCTCTTTAAGCTATGAAAGCGATAATTATTTCCGTGAACAATTATCTGAAATAGACATTAATAAGCAGTTTGGATTCGCATCCTGGCTAATTCTTGCTATCTTAGTAGGTGGGATGGTGTGGGTTATTTATGGCGTTATTGAAAAAGCATATTACATTCCAGAAATTGCCACACAGTTTTTCACTATGGGCCTCTTAATAGGCCTAATTAGCGCTATTGCCAAAATCAATGGTATGAATATAAATACAATTGCTAAATCCTTCAAGTCGGGAGCAGGAGATCTGCTACCTGCAGCTTTAATTGTAGGGATGGCACATGGTATAGTCTTAATGATGGGTGGCTCGGATCCTACTCAGTTTACCATGCTTAATACGGTTTTACACTCTTCTGCCAACTTGGTCCATGGCCTTAATGAATATGCATCTGCATTAGCAATGTTTTTATTTCAAGCCATTTTCAATATATTTGTAACCTCAGGTTCAGGTCAAGCAGCGCTTACCATGCCATTAATGGCTCCTTTATCCGATTTAGTTGGAGTTGGAAGGCAAATAGCAGTATTGGCATTTCAATTAGGTGATGGTTGGACACACTGTATAATGCCCACTTCAGCAGCTTTAATGGGAACATTGGGCGTTGCCAGGGTAGATTATGGCGTATGGGTAAAATTCATTTTGAAATTTTATCTATTCTTGATGGCACTTAGTGCATTATTTATACTATTTGCTGTCATGATAAACTATCAGTAATTAATGATTACTTAATTAGCAAGCACTGAGTCCCACAAATGTGGGACTTTTCTTATATAATATCGGAAATAATAACACTAGTCTAGCTGATTGAATAGTTAAAAGAAACCTAACAAAACTCTATTTTGCTTTCATTGGTATAGATTAAAGTATAGAAATATTTTATATATAGGAATAAATAACTATGGACTTTACCCTACCTATTACAACTGGCGGTGAATTTAGCTTAAGTTCTCTAGATAAACCATTAGTTTTATTTTTCTATCCGCGTGACAATACTCCTGGCTGTACTATCGAGAATCAGGATTTTAGTCGGCTTTACCCCGAATTTAGCAAATTAGGTTATGAAGTGCTTGGGATTTCACGTGACAAGCATTCGACCCACTGTAATTTCCAAAAAAAATATGCACTTAGCCATCAACTGCTGGCTGACCCTGATGAGGCTGTTTGCAACATGTTTGGTGTAATGAAAGATAAAATAATGTATGGCAAACCGGTAAGAGGCATAGAAAGAAGCACCTTTATTCTAGATAAACATAAAAACATCATAAAAGAGTGGCGAAAAGTAACAGTGGAAAATCACGCTGAAGAAGTATTGAATTACATCAGATCATTATAATTCATTCTTGATTAAATGGAGGGAAACTCGAAGAGTTTCCCTTTTCCTTTATATGAGATTGCAATGTATTCATCCTGATGAGCTTTATTAAATATTAATAACTTTGGGTAAAAATAACACTAGCGTACTCTATCGCTTAATTCATATACGATAATTTATTATCGATAATCTTTTACTTGAAAATTCAAATATATCTTACCTTAGATATTATAATAACCACAGATAAAAGGCTTGCTAGCTCAATACCGGACACTTTTAATAGATCTAATAAAATTAACTATTGCTCGTAGTAGCAAATTTAAAAGTTTAGATGCAGAAGATTTGAGTCATAAATCTATTAGCTTTTTAATAAATCAGATTAGACCACTATAAGTTTAATTGGCGTGCGTAACATCACTTAGAGTAATGAAATTAAGCTTTTGTTAAAGTATATTCAGGAAAATATTAAATAAACTTGAAATAGGAGTAAATAACATGGATGCATTCTTGGCTGAAACCGATTTCTGTGATATAAACTCATCATTAATTCAAAAATGGATAAATAATATACAACATCTCGATAAAATAAGTATTGCGATTAAAATTCATGAGTTAATTGCAAGTATGCCTTATCACTTTCGTCCATGGAATACTAAAGCTTCAGATATATTAAGACTTGGATCCGGTATGTGCGGCAATAAAGCTAATTTACAAGTTGCATTATTGCGCGCCTCAGGCATCCCTGCCGGATACGGATTTATGGATATAAGTAAAGAAACATTTAAAAAATTTTGTCCCGAGGAATTTTACCAGCAAATAAACGAGGTAACTCAACATGTATTTTGCTATATCTATTTGGATGACCGCTGGATAGCCTGCGATGCGACGCCAGACCCTCGTCTTGCAGACATTCATAAAGGAATGGATATTCGCCACAATAACTGGGACGGCCAAACCGATTTTAAAATGCCAGCAATCTATATCCTTCATGAATATGCGATTGCCAGCAATTTAGACGACTTTTTTAGAAGCAAAACTCGGTTTAGCCAGGAGAAACTTGATGAAATAAATAGCAAAATCTCTTTAATGCTCGCAAATTTAATTAACTGCAAGAGCTAAAAGTACTGGATATAAATTACCCTCCGACGACTAATCCACCGTCCAAACGCATTGTCGGCTGGCCAACACCAACGGGAACTGACTGGCCATCTTTGCCACAGACACCTACTCCGCTATCTAAGGATAAGTCATTACCGATCATCGTAACATGACGTAAACATTCGGGTCCACTACCGGCTAATGCACAACCTTTAACCGGATATGATAATTTACCTTTTTCAATTACCCAGGCAACTGAAGCATTAAAAACAAACTGCCCTGAAGTAATATCAACCTGTCCACCTTCAAAATTTTCGGCAAATAATCCAAATTCAACGCTCTTAATAATCTCCTCATGATCATATTGGCCACCAAGCATGTAAGTGTTGGTCATTCTTGGTAACGGTATACTTGAAAATGATTCACGGCGGCCATTACCGGTTGACTCAGTATTCATTAACCTAGCATTCAATTCATCGAACATATAACCTTTTAAAACCCCGTCTTCAATCAGTACATTTTTCTTGGTTGGATTTCCTTCATCATCTACATTAAGTGAGCCACGCCGGTTAGCAATACATCCTTCATCAATTACAGTTACACCTTTACTTGCTACTTGTTCACCGATCTTACCACTAAATGCCGAGCTACCCTTACGGTTAAAGTCACCTTCAAGCCCATGACCTACAGCTTCATGTAAAATTACTCCTGCCCAACCATTGCCAAGCACTACCGGCATTTGCCCGCTAGGTCCTTCTTTGGCATCTACTTTTAAAATTGCCTGGGTATATGCTTTATCTATAAAACCATCGATAATTTCATGAGTAAAATAAGTTAAATCATAGCGTCCACCGCCTCCAGCTGAGGCTCGCTCCATCTTTCCATTCTTATTAATAATAATACTAATACTCATATGTATCAGCGGGCGGATATCAGCAAAATGCTTACCGTCATTACGACATAAGTATATTTGATCATATTCAAGATTTAAACTTGCAATTACATTCGAAACATTGGGTAATTTGCGTGCTGTATGGTTAATCTTTTGCAAAAGTGCAATCTTCTCTTGGTTTGCCAAGCTGGTTAAAGGGCTTAAATCTGTATATAATTTTTGATTAAAAGTTGTATTTATATTTGTATATGGCTTAGCTGACCCACCGTTGCTGCTTTCAATGAATAAACTGTCTACCAGATTACTTATTACTTTTGGATTTAAGGCATTAGCATAACTGAAAAATGTTTTCTCTCCACTAACTGCACGCACCCCGATTCCTTTATTCTCGGCATAGCTACCAGATTTAATTATCCCTTCGTCTAATACCCAAGATTCAGTTGTAGTATCCTGAAGGTATAGGTCCGCAAAATCAATGCCTCGTACCGATATTTTATTTAGTTGTAAATCCAAAAATTTCTGGTCAAACTCATTTGCGTATAATAGATTTGAACTAACTGCTTCTAACATTTTATACTTACCTAAACAAAAAAGCCACGCAAGAGTGGCTTATAATTAATTACTATTGGAGCCGGCAGCGCCATTGTCTTTTATTCTATCAAGTTTATAGCTTACACTATAGCGACTTCTTAATGAACCAACGTAGGCATTTAAAGTCATAAGAGAATACTGGCTTGAAAGCTGCTCAATTACTCTTCTATTTTGTGCATCAAGCTTATTATCTGTTGATTGACTATTTATCCGATAGATTACATAAGCGCCATTTTGGCTTATAGCACCAGTATATGCAGGAAAACTAGGCGTTTGAGTAGCAAAAATCTGGCGAACCGTCATTGGATCAATATCTTTACTTTGCCCAAGCAAGGTTACATCCTCATTATCGCTAAAGTTTAACTTGATTTTGCCTTGCTGAAGGTTAAGAATATCCTGCTGCCCGGCTTGAGACGCCATTAAGGCTGCTTGTTGGGCTTTTAGTCCCTCAACAATTTGGGCTTTAACTTCAGCAATTGGTTTCTGGCGGGATGGCTGATAATCTGTTGCATGCACAACAATAAACGAACCGTCACCTAAATCTATAACTTCACTATTGTGGTGTGCCTGAATAACGTCATTGCTAAAAATTGCCTGTTGTAATTTCGGATTAGCAAATATCCCTTCTTTACTACCTTTACTTACCCAGTCTGTTGTTTTAACCGTAAGATTTAACTTCTGGGCGGCGGGATCCAAGCTATCGGGTTTATTATAGGTTATATCATTCAGCTGATCGACAATTGACTGTAATTGTTGTTGTGCCTTTTGTTTTCTGACTTGCATTTCAGCCAGTTTACGTTGTGAACTGATATCATTATTCTTGATATCATTCATTTTTAGAATATGATAACCATATTGCGTCTCAACTAAACCGCTAATTTGCCCTTTATGCATGTTAAAAGCAACATCTTCAAAAGGTTTTACCATTACCCCTTTACCAAAGAAGCCAAGATCACCACCTTTCTGAGCCGAACCTGGATCTTCAGAATACTTCTTAGCAAGTTCAGAAAACTTGGCAGGGTTAGCTTTAACTTGGGCTAAAACCTGTAACGCCTTGGCCTTTATTTGCTCTTTCTGCTGGTTTGAAGCATTTGCTGGCACAGTAAATAAGATATGTGATACATCAATTTGTTCATTATTTGCAGAATTCGGGTGATCCTGCATATACTTGGTAACATCGGCATCGGTAAACTTAATCGTATTTAGCAAACTATCGCTAGAAACTTGAATATAATTTAGTTTAACTTGATCAGGAACCGTAAAACTAGCAAGGTTTTGCTGATAATATGCTTTGATATCGCTTTCAGAAATATTTATCTTGGCATAAAACTGTTTTGGGTCAATAACGTATTTTGATACGTTGCGTTCACGGCTAAGTAAGGCCGCAAACTTGTCTTTAAACGTTTCTGAGCTAAAGTAAGAATTTTTGTAAAAATCTAAAATTGAACTAATGGCCAATTGTTGGGAAACATCCTGCTCGAATTTAGCTGAAGTAGTATAACGCTGCTTTAAAAAATCCTGGTATTTATTTACATCAAAGCTACCATCAGTTTGGAACATCGGAATTGCTGCGATAGCATCTTGCAATTGTTTGGTTGTTACAGTTAAGTGATTATCTTCGATTGAGTTTAATAGTAACTGGCGATTTATTAATCCAAATAAAATTTGCATTTTATCTTGAGATTGATTGGGATTTTGGTCTATTGCACGATCAATGTCCTGTGAATAGATTTTATTACTACCCACTTTAGCAATATACCCATCATCACTTCCCATTCCTAAATAACCGCCAATCCCCCACACAACAAAGGTAGCAGTTATTGCGATCATTATACCTTTTACAACCTTCTGATGTTTTTCTACGACGTTAAACATTGGTTTATAACCTTTAAAAAATTCAGATTCAAGCTAATTCAGATTAATTGTAGGTTAGCCTAAATTATAGTTTGGAGCTTCTTTGACAATTTGCACATCATGAACATGCGACTCTTTTATGCCTGCTGAGGTAATCTCAACAAATTCAGCATATTTATACATTTCTTCGATAGTTGCACAGCCAAGATAACCCATTGAGGCCCTTAACCCACCTAATAATTGGTGAACCACATGATTTAAAGTACCTTTATGCGGTACACGACCTTCGATTCCTTCTGGCACTAGTTTATCATTACCAGCCTCTTTTTCTTGGAAGTAGCGATCTGCAGAACCTTTACTCATTGCACCTAATGACCCCATACCTCGGTAAGATTTATAGCTACGTCCTTGGTATAGTTCTAATTCACCAGGTGCTTCATCCGTGCCAGCCAGCAAGCTTCCTAGCATAACACTTGAAGCACCGGCAGCAATTGCTTTAGCAATATCACCTGAGAAACGAATACCACCATCACCTATTACCGGGATTCCCGTACCAGCAAGATAATCTGCAACATTTGCAATTGCTGATAACTGAGGAACACCAACTCCGGCAACAATCCGGGTAGTACATATTGAACCAGGCCCAATCCCTACTTTAACAGCGTCAACACCAGCATCGACTAATGCACGAGCAGCACTAGGCGTAGCAATATTTCCAGCAATAATTTCCAGATCTGGATAATTTTTCTTAACCCAGCGAACCCGCTCAATAACTCCTGCTGAATGGCCATGGGCGGTGTCAATAATGATTACGTCAACCCCAGCTTTATACAATAATTCGATCCGCTCTTCAGTATCTCCACCGACACCAACAGCAGCACCAACACGTAAACGGCCTTGATCATCTTTATTTGCCATTGGAAATGCGACATTTTTAGTAATATCTTTGACAGTTACCAAACCACGCAATTCGAAACTATCATTAACTACCAATACGCGCTCAATTCGATGTTTATGCATCAAAGCTTTAGCATCTGTTATGTTATCACCCTCTTGGATAGTAACCAAACGTTCCTGCGGTGTCATGATATTGCGTATAGGCTGATCTAAACGAGACTCAAAACGAACATCTCGGTTAGTAATAATCCCAACAACTTTGCCATTTTCAACAACTGGCACTCCAGATATTTTCCGCTTACTGGTTATTTCCAGAAGTTCACGGACTGAGATATCAGGGTTAACAGTAATTGGGTCTTTAACCACTCCTGATTCATGTCTTTTTACCGTTGCCACTCTTGAAGCTTGGTGCTCGGGCGTCATATTTTTATGAATAATTCCAATCCCGCCTTCTTGGGCTAACGCAATGGACATCCGCGCTTCAGTAACAGTATCCATTGCCGCAGACACGATAGGAATATTCAGCGATAAATTCCTTGAAAGCTTTGTAGCAAGGCTTACATCCTTAGGTAAAACTTGGGAGTGAGCTGGAACTAATAATACATCATCAAAAGCATAAGCTTTTTGCAAAATTTTCAACATTAAATTTACTCCATTTTATGCTGATTGATTATTTAATACTAAAATTCAATTTGATCAATCAGCCTTATTTTTTATCGTCAACTTGTCTAATTATATTGGTAAAATCTGTTACATCTTGAAAACTTCGATAAATCGAGGCAAATCGTATATACGCTACCTTATCTAATTTTGCAAGCTGGCTCATTACCCAGTCTCCAATTACCCTACTAGCAATTTCACGATCCCCATACATTAAAACTTGTTGGCGAATGGTTTCAATAGCGCTATCCACAGCTTGAGTAGCAACTGGCCGCTTATGCAAGGCTTTCATAAAACTAGATCGGATTTTCTCGATATTAAATTCCTGCCGAGAACCATCAGATTTAACTATGACAGGCAATTGCAGTTCAATATTTTCATAAGTGTTAAAGCGCCGGTCACAACTAACACAACGGCGGCGACGCTTAACAGACATTTTATCTTCACTAAGCCTAGTATCAATTACCTGTGTATCTTCACAGTTACAAAACGGACATTTCATTTTTTACCAATCAGTTTAATTGTATTATTTTATCAACGGGAACCCTAGTTGCTCACGTGATATATAGTATTTTTCTGCTACCATTTTTGCTAAATTGCGTATCCGTCCAATATAGGTTGCCCGTTCAGTAACTGAAATTGCTCCCCGCGCATCAAGCATATTAAAAGTATGCGCTGCATTCAAAATCATTTCATAGCCAGGCAACACTAGTTCAAGGCCTAATAGTCGCTTAGCTTCACTTTCAAAATTGTTAAAATTATTAAATAATAATTCAGCATTACTATGTTCAAAATTATACTTCGACTGCTCTACCTCATTTTGATGGTAAACATCACCATAAGTAACGTTATTACCATCTAAAGTGCGCGCCCATATTAAATCATAAACACTGTCAACACCCTGCAAATACATAGCCAAACGCTCTAAACCATATGTAATCTCACCTAAAACTGGTTTACAGTCTAAGCCGCCTACTTGCTGAAAATAGGTAAACTGGGTAACTTCCATTCCATCTAGCCAAACTTCCCAACCAAGCCCCCATGCCCCTAATGTCGGATTTTCCCAGTTATCTTCTACAAAACGAATATCATGGGCATTGGTATCAACCCCAAGTTCGCGGAGAGATTCAAGATATAGTTCCTGAATATTACTTGGTGAAGGTTTTAGAACAACTTGAAATTGGTAATAATGCTGTAGGCGGTTTGGGCTCTCACCGTAACGGCCATCTTTAGGACGGCGTGAAGGTTGAACATATGCGGCAAACCAAGGCTCAGGGCCAATGCTTCGCAAAAATGTTGCAGTGTGCGAAGTTCCCGCACCCATTTCTTTGTCATAAGGCTGTAAAATTACGCAACCAGCCTTTGCCCAATAGTTCTGTAATTTTAAAATGATGTCTTGAAAAGTCAAAATATTAGCAGTTGCAGCCATGTCCGAAGCTAATCCTTAGCAAAATTTTTATATTAACTGATTATTGTAACAAATTACGCTACCTGATCGCAAAAATTCTGTCGACGTGAGTAAGATGGGTAGAGAAAAATAATGTTAATTTTATCCCACATTTTTTATGTAATGAGATTTTGAAGGTACATGAAATGTTCAAATTATTCTAAAACAATTACAATTCAACAGAAAGTTACTAGGTATCATATTACGTAGTTATCATTTAACATTAACTATTTAGTCTAGTATTATGTCAATAATTAATAATAATATCAAACAGCGTCAGTCATTTTTTAGCGCTCTCCGCTAGTTCGTGTAGTAATAACAAATTTAGAAGTACAGAGTTGTAATAATGATAAAAATTTTCCTTTAGAATTAAAAAACTCGGTCATGCTAATATAAAATAATATAAGTAAGTATAAATAGGCGTTTTCATACTTACTTATAATATGAAATTAGAAGCTCTTCCAATTATTTATTAAATTTTTGTTACCATTTTTGTGAAAGCCTCCATTTATGGTTAGGATGATCGTAAATATATACCTCCCCATAATTTGTGCCTGCAATGATATATGGAATTTCATCTAAATATGCTGTTTTATCATTGTTAACTGGCCATAAGACTTTCATGGTAGTAACAGCATTATTAGCACCCCAATCCCCATTTCCAGTAGTGACACCTAAATTGTCCCATTTGCTGCCATCATAATAATATACCTCTGCTCCATTATATCCAGAATTATTGGTTCCAATTACTATACGTGGGTCATGCCCATCTATCCAGGCCACTGCCATTTGTGAGATATTCAGGTCGAAGAAATAATGCCCTCTATAAGTATCATCTCGAATCCATGTATTGCCCTTGTTATCAGGCCGAACCATTTCAAACCAGCTGTCACGGGCAGGATCGAAATATTTAACTTGACCAACACTTGTGCCCGCAACAATAGATGGCTTACCGCTGTCGTACCAATTAACACTTAATGTAGTCGCAGCACCATACCAGTTATTTAGTTGATCCCCAGTATAACCAATAGCATCCCATTTAGAACCATTATAATAGTAGATTTCAGCAGAATTATCCCCAGACCGACTAGTACCAATCACAACTTGTGGGTCTCCTGAAAATTGCCAATTTACGTCCAAGGCTCCAATAGAAGTACCATGAATTGACTTACCGTTAGCTAGATCAGCGATAGTACCTTTATTATTATCAGTGATCAGGTCAACCCACTGCATTTGGCTGGGATTATAATACTTAACTTCACCGTAATTTGTAGCGGCGACAATGGAAGGTGTTCCGCTATCTGGCCATAAAACCCGCATAACTGTTACGCCATTATCAGACCCCCAATCCCCGTTTTTGGTTTTCACCCCAAAATTAGTCCATTTAGTCCCATCGTAATAATATACCTCTGCACCATTAGCTTTAGCATTATTAGTACCAATTACAATTTTAGGATCCCCATTATCCTGCCATTGAACATCCAGCTGGCTAATAGCCAGGCCATCAAGCCCACCCGCGGATCTTACAGTCTCCAAATCACCCTTATTATCCGGCCTTAATAACTCAAACCATGAGTTGCGCGATGGATCATAATATCTTACTTCACCATAATTAGTGGTAACAACTGTGTAAGGATAAGCGGCTTTTAGACCAGTTGCTGCTTCCCATTTCTGAGTCTTATCCCAATTTACAGAAATATTTGTAATTTTATTATCATCCCCGAAATTTGAGCCTTGTACCTGCTGCCACTGATTCCCATTAAAATAATGAGCTTCCTCCCAAACCTTATCAGTATTAGACCCGCCAGTAAACATCATAGGGTCGCCCGTAGAGGTTAATTGTGGACCAACTGCAATGGCATTTATATATTGTTTAGGATTCACGCGCCATAATATATTTTGAACAAGTTTATAGCCGCCAAATAGTGCAATTTCCGGAATAAATAACGAACCGCCAATAAGGCCAGAATACATCATCCGTTCAGCTAAACTAAAATATTTAGGCATAACCATATATGACCTGACCCCTACAGCAAATGCGGTCAAAACGTTTGTTGAACCTGCGGCTGTCCAGTATATATCTTCTCCTGACATTTGTAAAGGCGCAGCTGAAACTTTAGGATTACCTGACTGAGAGTCAGAATAGGATTTACTTGTCACGTTAGAAGAATTAGCGTTAATTTGGCCTGAATTACAGGCAGCCAAAGACATACTTAAAGCGGTTAAAATACATATTTTTTTCGGATTTTCACTTTCACTATTTCCTAGAATAATTTTTCCTTAATTGAGGTCACAAATATACGTCAAACCAACGAATTATGAAACCGACCAAAATTGTTACTTATATTCACAGCTAAGAATAAATCAAATTATACTTATAAACTTCTAAGAGACAAATTTTTTATCATATTTATTTAAATAAGAGCTTTTTTAAATTGTTTCTTGCTACCTGAAATAGTGCTAAGCGCTAGAAAATGACTGATGTGACGCACTCTTACAAATTCCGGTAAAATATAAGATTTATTAAACAGGTTAATTAATTTATACGAACTATGGAGCTTATTAGATTTCGTATTCGAAGTTTGCTTTAGTAAGCATCTATACCCAATAATTAATCGTTATGATAAAATAGGTATTTGTGTAGTATATAATTTAGCGTCAAATGAAAGTGTAACCATGATTAATTGATAGCAAGCAATATAATAATAAATAGATTAAGTAATTTTAGGTAAGCAAAACAATTATGAGTATTATTAATAATAAAAAAGCCTATCATGATTTCCTCATTGAAGAAAAGTTTGAAGCTGGAATCGTTTTGGAAGGCTGGGAAGTAAAAGCAATTCGCGAAGGCAAAGGACAACTAAAAGATTGTTATGTTAAGATTAAAAACGGTGAAGTTTGGCTTTTGGGTTTTAATGTCACCCCAATGCTAAGTGCCAGTACCCATGTACGCCCGGACGCCATGCGCTTAAAAAAGCTCCTTCTCCATCGCCGGGAGATTAATCGCTTGATCGGCAAAGTAGAACAAAAGGGATTTACTTTGATCGCCCTTGATTTACATTATAAAAAAGGCAAAGTAAAAGCAGAAATTGCCCTGGCTAAGGGTAAAAAGCTGCACGACAAACGCGCAGCTGAAAAAGAACGCGAAGGTAAAAAAGAAACTGCCCGGGCAATTAAAGAATTTAAACGGCTCTAAAAAAGGTTAACCATGACGGCAAAATTCAAGCTCTATGCTACTCCAATATCGCCCTTTGCCTACCTGATCCAGGCAGCATTAATCTATAAGAAGATTGATTTTGAGTATATCTATATTGACCTTGGCACAGGAAAGCAAAAAACTCCGGAATACTTGGCGCTCAACCCATTTGGTCAAGTACCGTTATTGGTTACCCCTGAAGGTGTAAATTTATATGAATCATGGGCTATCTTTGAATATCTCGAAGAAGCATACCCAGAATTTTCGCTGTTACCCCTAAATAGCATTGAACGAGCAAAATTACGTAGTTTATGCATGTGCCTCGGAGATTACATAATTCCGCTGGGCCGTGAACTTATGTGGGAGAAGCTTGGGTTAATTACCCTCGCGCCTGAGGCATTAGCGACAAAGCAAGGACTGTTACTTGCCAGATTAACAATTATCGAACAAAATATGCAAGCTGCAAATATCTCGATTAATTTCAGTGCATTTGATGCTATGCTATATCAAGTTTGGAATAATCTTAACTTGGTATATCCAGAGGTAAATAATCAATTAACCACCCTAAAAGATTATGTAGTGCAATTGGCTAATCACCCGGTAATTGCAACCATTGAAGACACAGACATTATAAAAACTGTCCGAAAAATATTTAAAAATAAATTTAAGCGCATATCTGACTAGTAATACTAAATCAACCTCAATATCTCGTTCATCTTGTATTACTACCAAAAGTTTAAGTATTACGACAAGATAGTATATCAAGTATGTGGCATCTCAAACCACTCTCCAGCGCCTCCACTAGCTACCCCCAATCTTTTAAACGAACTTAACTTCTCTCATTTTGACGTTATTATGGCTAGCTGACCAAATCTTCTATAAAACCTAACATCTTTCGACTATTAAGCTTATAAATTAAGTAGTTTAACTGATATTAATGCTCATCAATAACCACTAAAATAATTACTGATGAGCTTTAACGAGTCATTTACGCTGCTTATGTTGAATTGAAATAATAATTCAGTTCTTCTTTAGTGTTGCGTAACATTGATTAATAAAATAGCTCAATCATTATTCAAAAAAGTACTATTAATAAGGTATTAAAATGCAACAAAAATTATTATCCATCATGACTTGTGCAATATTAGGATTAGGATTCACCAATTCTACTTTTGCTGATACAGCAAATAGCAATAATTTAAATGAACCTCCGGCAATCAACCTTAAATTATATATTTTAGGTAATTATGTTACGGGTTTACCGGAAAATAAAATCACCCCAACAGATAGCTTTTGTAGCGGCCCTTGCGGCAATAAAATTGATTTAAGCCTGGCACATGAAACTACAGATGACGTCCTGAATCTTACAACTTATGCAGATCTTTACTACCGATCTTCGCAAGTTGTAGAGTGGGTAGAAAATCAGCAAAAAGGGCTACCTAAATCGCCTTTCCCAACTTTCAAACCCAAAGAGTTATCTTATGCATATAAGTTCGATTTAAAATTGCATGGGAATTTTTCTACTAAAGAGGAAGACCTTATCTGCCCAAATCTAGTACTGGCTCAAGGACATAATGAAAAATACGGTAACAATCTTTACTTATTTAGCAATTACCAAAAAGGGTTCGCAGTGCAAAATGGCCATACTTATTATCAAACTTATATAGTTTGCCACCCGATTAATGACCCAACTAAAAATGAGATATTTAATGCAATGGGGGATGAATATGATTATGGGGCATTAGAATTAATCTATTTTCCAGGACAAAAATAAGCTTTAATGAAAAAATTTACGCATATTATTATGTTGAATTGAAATAATAATTTCATTCTTCTTTATTGTTGTGTAACATTGATCATTAAAATAGCTCAATCATTATTCAAAAAAGTACTATTAATAAGGTATTAAAATGCAACAAAAATTATTATCCATCATGACTTGTGCAATATTAGGCTTAGGGTTGACAAATACAGCATTTGCTGACTCAGCAAATAGCAGAAATTTAAATGAACCTCCAGCGATCAACCTCAAGTTATATTTTGAAACTCATGGAATTACAAGTATACCGGAAAAAAGAATCACCCCAACAGATAGCTTCTGCAGCGGCCCTTGCAGCAATAAAATCGATTTAAGCTTGAATCTTGAAGATCCAAATAACATATTTATTAATATAACAACCTATGCAGATCTTTACTATCGATCTTCACAAGTTATAGAGTGGGTAGAAAACCAGCAAAAAGGGCTCCCCAAATCATCTTACCCAACCTTCAAACCCAAAGAGTTAGTTTATGCATATAAGTTTGATCTAAAATTTCATTGGGATTATTATCATTCTGAAGATTTTATCTGCCCAAATCTAATTCTGGCTCAAGGATATAATGAGAAATACGGTAATAATGTATATTTATTTAGTAATTATGAAAAAGGTGTAGCAGTACAAAATGGCAATACCATGTATGAAACCGATATAGTTTGCCACCCGGTTAATGACCCAACTAGAAATGAAATATTCGGGGTATCGGGTAATAAGTATGATTATGGTTCATTAGAATTAATGTATGCTCCAGAAGGATAATTAGCTAAAATCTATAGTAAATTACCTCAATTTTCATTACCTTCTTTAAACATGACTTAGTAATAAAATTGAGGATTTAATGCAAATTTACACCTCTTTAAATAGTATATCTTATAGAGGTGTAGTTTCGCGTGAATTAGATACAAGAAGTGACTTAAATCAAGATTAGTATCCAACCCCCTAATTATAAAAACAAAATCACCAGCTATTAAGCCTCTCAATGTTTGAAGTTAACTCCAATATACCAGATAGTTTTATATCTATATATTGCACATAATTGGGATTTAGACAGTCTCAATTTTGTCTTATAACACGCTTTACTAGTCTGCAGTAATAAATCATCCGGCAATATGAGTTAAACTCTTTATATTTGAACCTTAGTTAGATAAATATTTCATTTTTACCATTAAATTTTTAGTATCAGACATTTAGCTGGTATATAATTTACTCCTGAAAATATTTTTTAGGTAAAGTTATCTTATGACAGGTGAAATTAAGAAACAAGCTGAAAGCAAGATGGTTAAATCGGTAGAAAACTATAAAGCTACTTTAACCAAAATAAGAACAGGTCGAGCTCATCCAGGCTTATTAGATCATATCCAAGTTGATTATTATGGCTCGATGATGCCACTTAATCAAGTAGCAAATGTAACAGCTGATGCAAGCAGCTTAACAGTACAGCCATATGAAGCCAGCTTGGCAGCAAAAATTGAAAAAGCAATCCGTGAATCTGACATGGGCCTAAATCCAGCTACCAATGGCAGCACCGTTCGGGTACCGATGCCACCTTTGACTGAAGAGCGCCGTAAAGAGCTTATAAAGGTTGTCCGTGGGGAAGCTGAAGACTCAAAAGTTGCAATTCGGAATTTACGTCGCGATGCCAATAACGAATTAAAAGCAAAATTAAAAGATAAAGAAATCACTGAAGATGATGATAAACGCGGCCAGGATGATATTCAAAAATTGACTGACAAATATATTGCTGAGATAGATAAATTAACTTCAGCAAAAGAAAAAGAACTTTTAACTGTTTAAAAGTAGCAAGTCAATCATGATTTTTTTTAAATGCAATGCTTTTTGGCATTGCATTTTAATTATGCATGGACCAACCAGAGTGAAGTACTTGGGTCTTATGCAGTTTAATTTTTATTAATTTGACTCTCTGCTAGATTGGACAAATTAAGCCAACAAAATTAAAATATAGTTATTAACAAATAACTATATAATCCAGTCCTGGAAATGGCTTAATATGGAGTTAAATTAACATTTTAAAATCAAATATAATGAATAACATCCCTCAACATATTGCAATTATAATGGATGGCAATGGCCGTTGGGCCAAGAAAAAGTTTTTGCCGCGAGTAGCGGGCCATGTAAAAGGTGCTGCCACCCTAAAAAAAATCGTTACTCACTGCGATAGCCTCGGAGTCAAGCATCTAACAGTATTTGCATTTGGTCGTGAAAACTGGAATCGCCCACAATCTGAAGTAAGTTTTCTGATGCGCCTTATGTTAAAACGGCTTGAAAAAGAGCTAAATGAATTACATGAAAGAAACGGCGTTATCCGCTTTATAGGTGATAGGTCTAGAATTTCTGCTGAATTACTAGCTAAAATTAATCAAGCTGAACAAAAAACCCTAAATAACACCGGCATAAATTTTAATATTTGCGTTGACTATAGCGGGCAATACGACATTATCCAAGCAGTTAATCAATTAATATTATCTGGGCGCACGCAACCTATAACAAAAGAAGAGTTTGCTAAACTTTTATTAACCAAAGATATGCCAAACCCGGAACTAATGATACGGACCAGCGGAGAGAGTAGAATTAGTAATTTCATGTTATGGCAAGTTGCATATAGTGAACTATATTTTAGTGACTGCTTTTGGCCTGATTTTGGCCCGGCTGAACTTGATAAAGCCATTGCATGGTATAATGCTCGTGAACGAAGATTTGGTAAAATTTCCGAACAGTTAAAAGGATAGAAAATGCTAATACAAAGAACGATAACAGCTCTGGTTTTATTTGTAATTGTCGGAATAGTATTTTTTGCAACCCCACCGGCAGCGTTCGCCGCTGCTTCGTGGTTAATGTGCATGATAGCCATGTATGAAATGGCTAAAATGTACAAATTTAACTTCGTTCAAATACTAGCATTACTGGTTATTAATACCCTATTGGTTATTGGCATAAATAAAGTAAACCAAGATTTTAGCCAAATAGTCAGGATTACGGCAGTAATTACCTGGTGCTTTGTGGTACCCCTGGTGCTTATTTTCACACCGCAGAGATTTCCTAAACCAGTAATTGCTGTTTTTGGCACAATTTTATTTATTCCAGCTTATTATTCATTAGTGGTATTACATGCACTCTTTGGCCCATGGCAATTAATTAGCATTATGGCTATTGCTTGGGTAGCTGATACTGGGGCTTACTTCGTAGGTAGAAGCATAGGCAAGCATAAACTCGCTGTTAAAATAAGCCCAGGCAAAAGCATTGAGGGTGCTATTGGCGGTAGCGTGCTGGTAATAATATATTTACTTGTCCTTAACCATTTTAATTTAGCATTATATTTACCAAATGCGGGTACCGCAGTTAAATTTGCTTTAATCCTTACTACCGTTAGCATTATTGGTGACTTATTTGAGTCTTGGCTAAAACGAGTTGCTAAAGTTAAAGATAGCAGCAATATCCTACCAGGCCATGGCGGCATATTTGATCGTATTGATAGCTTAATAGCAGTTTTGGCAATTGCTTTTGCCTTAATTAGAGGTATGATTTAATGCAAAAAATCGCAATTTTTGGTTCTACTGGTAGCATTGGGACTTCGACTCTTGATGTAATTAGACTTCATAAAGATGCTTATCAAGTATTTGCATTAACTGCTTATCGAAACTGCAAATTACTTCTTGAACAATGTATAGAGTTTAAACCGTCTTATGCATATATTGAAGATAGCAGACTTGCCAAAGAGTTAACCCACCAGCTATCATGTCATAATTCTAAGACACAGGTATTATCCAGCATTGAAGATCTAGGCTATTTAGCTAGCCACCCTGAGGTAGACATTATCATGTCAGCAATAGTTGGAAGTGCAGGACTAATTCCTACTTATCAAGCGGCTTTAAGCGGCAAACGGATCTTACTTGCCAATAAAGAATCGTTAGTTGCCGGTGGTAGTATTATTACTGATGCGGTTAAAAAAGGTAAAGCTAAGTTAATCCCTGTGGATAGCGAGCATAGTGCGATTTTCCAAGCACTACCTTTTGAATATGAGAGTTTGGCATCATCTGGCGTAAACAAGATAATCCTAACCGCCTCAGGAGGGCCGTTTCTTAATACCTCGTATCAGGAACTCAAATCAGTTACCGCAAAAGAAGCGATCAAACATCCAAATTGGAGTATGGGACATAAAATCTCGGTTGATAGCGCAACTTTAATGAATAAAGGCTTGGAAGTAATCGAAGCCTATTGGCTCTTTAATGCCAAGCTGGACCAATTAGAAGTTGTAGTTCATCCACAAAGCATTATTCATTCAATGGTGGAATACATCGATGGATCAATATTAGCGCAACTTGGTACACCTGACATGAAAACCCCTATTGCATATGCATTAAGCGCGCCTAATCGAATCTACTCAGGCAGTGACAAGCTGAACTTTTTAACGCTAAAAGAATTAACTTTTAAAGCTCCTGACCTAGCAAGGTTCCCCTGTCTTGGGCTTGCTTTGGAGGGATTAAAACTGGGTGGCAGCATGCCTGCTGTAATTAATGCAAGCAATGAAGTAGCCGTAGCCAAGTTTTTAAAAGATGAAATTGGTTTTTATGATATTCCTAAAATGATTGAAAGTGCAATGAATAAGTTTGCTAGTATAAATGTAAACGATTTAGATTCCCTACTTAACTTAGACAAGGAAACCAGAGCATTCTGCCAAAATTAGCTTTGGCACAATCCCAAATTATAAGACCACAAAAATTTATAACCTTTTAGTGAGATGTCTCTGATGTCAGAATTCAATAAAAAGAATAACAAAATTGGAATCCGTGCAGTAATTTTACTCATGATTGCCTCGTGCCTTGGCATCCGCTGGATACCAATTGCTGGTGCAATAGGGACGCCTGCCCTCACTTTTTGGTTTTTGGGAATATTGCTCTTTTTTATACCTCTTGGCTTGATAATCATTGAATTATCGCTAAACTATGCCAAGGATGGCGGAGTTTACCTATGGGTAAAAGAAGGGCTTGGCCCGTTAGGCGGCTTTTTTAGTGCCTGGTTTTATTGGACCAATAATCTGTTTTATTACCCTGGTCTTTTGACATTTATGGCAGCTAATTTAGCTTACCTAATAGGTAATAAAGATTTAGCTACAAATCACCATTTCATTGTATCGGTAGTAATTATCAGTTTTTGGCTGGCAATCATTATGAACATACTAGGAATGCAGAAAATCGCCAAAATTGCAGGCCTGGCTGGTAGCATAAATATTGGATTGGTTATCTTTATTATAGTTGCCGGCTTTAGTTATCTGATATATAATCACACCCCAGCAACACCATTTCTATTGTCAAACCTTTTACCGCATGGTAATGCATTTGATAACCTGTCAAATCTTGCGCTACTAATGTTTGCTTTAGGCGGCTTAGAACTCATACCTACATTGGCACAATCTATTGACAAACCGGAACGTAGCTTGCCATTTGGTGTTTTTTTAAGTGGTAGCGCTTTAATCATACTTTATATGGCTGGTACGATATCAATCAATTTCATTCTATCACCACATGAACTTTCCAATACAACCGGATTAGTAGATGCTTTTATTGCTGTTACCAATAAATTAAATATCGCATGGCTGGTTAAAATACTGATTGCTTCTATAGTAATTGTTGAATTTGGCGCAATTATTCTTTGGTTAATCGCACCAAGTATTATGTTTTTTGAATGCAGTGAACCTGGGATATTACCTTCTTGGCTCCAAAAACTAAACCAAAACAATGTCCCGGCAAATGCACTAATATTTCAAGGGATAATTGTAACTGGAATAATCTTGCTTACTCAGTACCTGCCAACAGTTAATTCAATGTATCTGGTATTGGTATTAATGGCTGCGATAATTTATTTCCTGCCTTATCTATTTTTGGCTGTGGCCTATTTTAGGTTAAGAAGTAAAAGATTATTAGCTAAAACTATATTAAATGATTTTTTCAGCAAATGTATTGCTATTATAGTTTTTTTAGCTGTAATGTTTGGAATTGGCTTGACCTTTGTTCCTACTAGCGATCTTAAAACTCCCCATGATATTTTAATTTATGAGTTAGAACTAATCGGTGGACCATTAATTTTTATAATTGTAGGAATAATAATTTATTCAAGAAGAAAGTGATGCAAAACTTCGCTTTTTAGATTTTTATGATGAGCCTTAAAAAAATCAGCGCAAAACGCTGATTTTTTTCTATTTTGATTATTTACAATCGTCGCTATCCAGATTCGGTGAACAAATTACAACTCTAAATTCTTTTGCGGAAATTTTTTGTGCATTAGATAAAGTAACTTTATCGCCATTATCAGCTATAGCATTATTGCCTGAAGCATAATGCGAATATGAGCGGTCAGCGGCAAAAAGGAAACCTTTATTACCAATCCAGTAGCCTGAAGAATTCTTTAGATCAACCCGCGTAGTTACTTGGCCTGTTCTATGGTACAAACTATTACATTTTTTTCCACCTCGTACTTGAGTAACTTGGCGCGTAGGATCTACTGTAATCCATCCTTCTTTAGTTAAGCCATCACCATCATCTAAGAAATAACCTTGTAAAGTTACAGGTTCATGTGATTTATTAACAAAAGTAAAACTACAATCAGCAAAAACAACATTAGCTGCAGTTAAGGCTAAAAGAGATAACAACAACTTAGACTTCATGGATTTACTTCCCTTGTAAAAAGTTTTCCCTACCAGAAGCGATAGTAGAAAAAAATACCGATATTCATATTATAAAATTACTTCCTAGTTAATTTGAATGCATCCTTGAAACTTTCATTTCATAAGTGATGAACGTAGGACTTACAATTTTATAATACGAATAATCCGGCTGTTTCTTTAAAAAAGTTTTGATATTGGCAATTATTAAGTTCACAAAAATTTAAAACAGCGTTTAAACCATTTGGCTGTCTAAAAATTTACGCTTAAAAATGCTTATTCATATTGATTAAAGTGAATAGATTATATTTTATCAAATAGAATCTGATCAAGAAATAATTTTTTACCTAAAAAATAAATTAATTAATGAGGCCTAACATTAGCATTTATCGATAAATGAAGTTTGTTATAATTACGTCTAATAGATTAAAAGTCAAGAAAGGCAATGATTATGATTAGTATTATCCTACTTGGCGCACCTGGCGCTGGTAAGGGAACACAAGCAAAATTTATTACTGAAAAATATAATATCCCCCAAATTTCTACTGGAGATATGTTGCGAAATGCAATAAAAGCCGGAACTGAATTAGGATTGAAAGCTAAGGAAGTTATGGATAAAGGCCAATTAGTTTCTGATGAAATTGTTATTGGGTTGGTAAAAGAACGGATTAAGGAACCAGATTGTAGGAATGGTTATTTATTTGATGGTTTTCCAAGAACAACAGCTCAGGCTGATGCGTTAAAATCAGCAGGGGTCCAAATTGACTATGTAATTGAAATAGCTGTACCGGATGAAGCAATTATTTCGCGCTTATCAGGCAGAAGAGTACACTTAGCTTCCGGAAGAACATATCATATTGATTTTAACCCGCCTAAAACTTCTGGCAAAGACGATGTAACCGGCGAAGATTTAATCCAACGTGATGACGATAAAGAAGAAACTATTAAAAAACGCCTTGAAGTATATCATGCTCAAACTGCAGTATTGAGTAATTATTATTCAAAAGACAGCAAAGTAAAATTTATCACTGTTAATGGTACGCAAAGTGTTGATCAAGTAACGGCACAAATTTTTGCTTCCATCAATATATAACAGCCTAACAACTAACTAGGAATACATTATGCGCGCCTTTATGGATGAAAATTTTCTCTTGGAGACTCCTACAGCGGTTAATTTATATCATAAATACGCTAAAAATTTGCCGGTTATTGATTATCATTGCCATATTAATCAGAACGAAATATTAAGTAACCGCCAGTTTAGCAACCTAACTCAGGTATGGCTTGAGGGAGATCATTATAAATGGCGTGCAATGCGAAGCGTCGGTATTGAAGAGCGGTTCATCACCGGAGATGCCAGCGACTATCAGAAATTCCAAGCATGGGCAAGAACCGTTCCACAATTAATCGGTAACCCACTATATCATTGGACTCATCTAGAGCTTAGACGTTACTTTGCTATTGATGATATCTTGAATGAAGATAACGCCAAGAAAATTTGGCTTAAAGCAAATGATATTTTACAAAACGGGAAATTAAATGTTCGTGATATTATTGCCAAATCAAATGTTGAACTAATTTGTACCACAGATGACCCGACTGATGATCTACTGGTTCACCGTGAATTAAAAACCAGCTATCCATCAGTAGCAGTCTTGCCAGCTTTTAGACCAGATCGGGCTCTGAGTATAACTAATGCAGGTTATCTCGACTGGTTAAAAAAACTGGAATTAGCTTCCGATATAAAAATTACTGACTACCAAGCATTCCAAACCGCTCTTGAATCCAGGATTAAATATTTCAATGCTAATGGTTGTACTGTATCCGATCATGGCTTAAATTACCTTCCCTATGCACCAGCTAGCTTTGAAGAAGTTACGCAAATCTTTGCAAATGTACTATCTCATCAATCTATTACGGCAAATGAGGAAATCAAATTTAGAAGCCATACCCTAATCTACCTTGGCAAAATGTACCATAAATATGATTGGACCATGCAATATCATATGAATGTTACACGCAATAATAATAGTAAGATGCTAAGAAAAATTGGCCCTGATAGCGGATTTGACGCTATTAATGACAGCGATATTGCTTATCCACTTAGTCGTTTATTAGATGAAATCAATGAGACCGGCTTGCCAAGGACTATACTATACAGTCTAAACCCTAAGGACAACCATGTATTGGGCACCATAATGGGGGCATTCCAGGATTCATCTGTGCGCGGGAAAATCCAATTAGGTTCTGCCTGGTGGTTTAATGACCAACGCGATGGAATGGTTGAACAAATGAAAACTCTTGCCAACTTGGGGGCGTTTGCTAGTTTTATCGGAATGCTTACAGATTCAAGAAGCTTCCTTTCCTATACCCGCCACGAATATTTCCGAAGGATATTATGCAACCTGATTGCAACATGGGTAGAAAATGGCGAATACCCCAATGATGAGTCAGCGCTTGCCAAAATTGTCCAAGATATTTGCTATTATAATGCAAAAAGATATTTTAAATTTGGTTAGGACCCTCTAATGGATGTAGTTACCCTTGGCGAAGCATTAGTAGTATTTAGCCCGGAAATTGCTGGGCCGTTACGGTTTGTTAATAATTTTTCAAAGTCGATAGGTGGAGCTGAAGCTAATGTTGCGATTGCTCTGTCTAGGCTTGGTCTTAAAACAGGCTGGATATCAAAACTTGGCAACGATGAATTTGGTCGCTATATCGCTTTTTCGTTACAAGGTGAAGGAATTGATATTAGCCAAGTGACGTATAGCCAAGACTATCCAACCGGAATCTTATTTAAAGAACAATATCATAACCCTAACCCTAATGTGTATTATTATCGTAAAAATTCCGCTTTTACCCAACTAAGTAGATCAGATATTAATAAAAATTATATAAAAGAAGCAAAGATCTTACATATTACCGGAATCTCTCCTGCATTATCTGAATCATGCCGTGATGCAGTATTTGAAGCAATTAAAATAGCCAAAGATGCAGGCCTAACGATATCATTTGACCCTAATTTGCGCTTAAAATTATGGGATAAGGCAACAGCTAAAGAGACCCTACTCCAAATTGCCAAAGAAGCAGATATAATCTTTCCTGGCATTGATGAAGCTGAATTTTTGCTAGGTACAAGCGACATAGAGACTATTTTTACTAAGTTCCATGGTTTTGGCGCCAAAATCGTTGCACTTAAACTAGGTGCGAAGGGCTGTGAAATAAGCCATCAAATAACCGACAAAACAAAAAATATTAGCCATGAAAAACTTTTTGTAGCCGGTTACCCTGTCTCAAGACTAATTGATACAGTTGGTGCCGGAGATGGCTTTGCGGCTGGATTTCTAGCTGGGGTCCTATTAAATAAAAGTATCAAAGAATGTGCCGAATTTGCAAATGGGGTTGGCGCTATGGCTACTTTAGTACGTGGCGATAGTGAAGGATATCCGGTAATGTCTCAGCTACTGGAGTTTATTGGGAAAAATCAAGCAATTGAACGCTAATTTTTAAAAGGTTAATTTGATGCCAGCTACAATAAAAGATATTGCCATCCTGGCTGGAGTCTCGCACATGACAGTTTCGCGAGCTTTAAATAATAGTAAGCTGGTCTCCACTGAAACTCGGCAATTAATTCTTGAGATTGCAAAGCAGTTAAACTATCAGATAAATTATAATGCTAAAAGTTTGGTACTAAATAAAAGCTATAACATAGGCGTTTTTTTTACCTCACTTGCTGCAGATACCTCAGACAGCTTTCTCTCTAGTTGTTTACGGGCAATTGCCGGTGAATTACCAGATGAATATAATCTTGTTGTTAAGCAAATGCAGCCATTTAACGCTGAGACGATTAATTTACAGCGCTATGATGGGATCATCATAATCAGCCAGCGTGAAGAAGATGAAGAAATTATCAATAAAGTAGCAAATTCTAATTTTCCATTAGTTGTCATGAACCGCAAGACTTTATCGGATACCGTAAATATCTATGCCGATGAAGTTTCAGGTGTCAAACTTGCTACCAGCTACTTGATTGAAAAAGGCCACCGTGAACTATTAATTTTAAATGGCCCTGAAAATATCCAATCAAGTCGCGACCGCTATGAAGGATTTTGCCAAGCAATCAAAGAAGCCAGTCACACGATTAAAACAGCAAATCACAACTGTAACGAATTTAGTTTAAATAGTGGTTATTTAAGCCTTAAGGAATACCTTACACTTAATAGCTGCCCAAGTGCCATTTTCGCAGCTAATGATGAAATTGCGATTGGAGCAATTAAAGCTTTATTAGAACGAAATATCTCAGTTCCAGAAAAATGCGCCGTTATAGGTTTTAACAATATCAGCTTATCTAATTTTTTTAGCCCAACCTTAACCACCGTCAATAAACCAATTGTAGAAATGGCACAAAAGGCCTGTAATTTACTGTTGCAACAAATTGAAGGAACCGACTGCCCTAAAGAGACCAAGCTTGAGACCAGCTTAGTCATTCGCGAAAGCGCCTAGAAGCGTCAACTTGCGCTAATTGCTTTAGTAACAGAACAATTAAAAACTGATGTTACATTTTTTCACCAACTCTTTCTAAAATAAAAGATTTTTTAACCTTATTAATCAGATAACTTATTTCCAAATAACTGCTAATCGGTTATCACGGAATTTTTGTGAGCCACAAAGTTTGCTACACTTATATATTAGCTATGGCATAGCTGCAGCAAGATTATGGCAAACATCCAGCTAGCTGCTATCAATAAATTCAATCCCGGCTGAGTAATGACGATTTTGATAAACTAAATAATTCAGCTGCCGATACAAAACCGCCAAGCAACTAGGCATTAATTCGATTAAGCGGTTATAGCTAGGCAGCATTATTAAGTATTTACGATATTCAGTTTGTACTTCATTGACGCAATAGCATTTAAAACAAGCATAACCACAATTCAGATATTTCTTTTTTATTTTCCTAAATCCTTTTCCCAAATTGGCGTTTTTATATATTATCTGCAAATAATGTAGGTATTGATATTAGGGAAATTTTACTATAATTTTTGCTTATAAGAATCTATTTAAGGTATATAATTCATGAATAATAATATCTCCCCTTTTTTAAGAGGGGCACGTCGTACACATGATAGAATTAGTGAAGGCAACCCAGAACAGCAAAGTTTAAAGTCGCTAAAATCTGTTCTTGATGAGTATAAAGCGACCATTGGTGTTGCAAGATCTAGTGCAGAAGCAACTTTTATCTCTAAGGTAGAAAAATTAAAAAGCCGGGACCCAATACTACAAAATTTATTTGAGGAAGCGTCAGAACCTCAGAATAAATGGTTCAAAACTTCTAATGGTAATGCACAAACTACCAATACAGCCAGAGCCGAAGAATTGCAGAAATGTTCTGAGCGCATCCTAGTCAAGTTTGAAAATATTATTGATCAATCTACTTTGTTTAAAGATGAACAATCATTGTCAATTGTAACTAATAAGCAAAAAACTCCTAAGGAAGTTTTAAACGACTGGGTTGCCAAGAATGGTAATAAAGAAAATTATAGCACTGCAGCAAACAAAATATTAGAGTGTATTCAGAAGAAACATACATCCCTTGATTTAGGAAATCTTGATTTAGAAAATCTTCCTCCTCCGCAGATATTTAAGGAGTTGGATTTCTTACAAACGCTTAAATTCAACTATAACCCATTTACTATGATCGAAGCAGGCATATTTAGTAATCTAAGAAATTTGAAAACCCTTAGCTTACGCGGGTGTGAGTTGGCCACAATAACAATAGAAACATTTAGTAAGTTAAATGCATTAGAAGAACTTGATTTAAGTGATTGTAACCTAGAGGAGATTAAAACGAATGTATTTAATAGCCTTACTAATTTGAAAATGCTTGATTTAAGCTTAAATAAACTAGCCACGATAATAACAGGTGCATTTAATGGTTTGGCTAATCTAAGAAACCTTTCTATAGACTGTAACGAGCTAAATACCCTAAACACAAATATATTTAATGGGCTAGGCAGGTTAGAAACTCTTGATTTAGCCAGCAATAAGCTAACTAAAATTGAAGCAAACGCTTTTTATGATTTGGCTAATTTAAGAGAACTTTCCTTGTGCGATAACCAGTTAACTACCTTAGCCATAGATACGTTTAATAGCCTTGCTAATTTAGAACAACTTGACTTAAGCTATAATTTGCTAACCAGGCTAGCCCCAACTACATTAAATAACCTTACTAATTTAGAACAACTTAATTTAAGCCATAACCAGTTAGCTACATTAGCCATAGATACGTTTGATAGCCTTGCTAATTTAGAACAACTTGACTTAAGCCATAATGAATTAGCTTCGATAGAAACAGGTACGTTTAATTCATTGGATAATTTAAAATTATTACATTTAAATAATAACGAACTAATCACAATATCAAACTATACATTTGATAACATGGCTATATTAGAATTCTTGGACTTACGTAATAATAACTTCAACTCGCTAGCGGAAGATGCGTTTAATGGTTTAGAGGAATGCGTTATACACTGTCCTGAGCGAGAGAAATTTAAATCCGGGGATTTTAAAGCTCAGTTAATGGATATACTACGCAGAGGCAAGAATAGCTATCAATTAACACAAGATTGGAATAATATGCCGGCATATAATAATGAGGCTTTTAAAACTTTCTTCTCAAGAATTGGTGAAATAGCCGATATCAAATTTGGCAATCGCGAAACCAGACAGACGGTATGGAAAATATTAGCTGATATTATAGTTAAAATAGATAGTAATGAGGAGATAAGAGAGCAATGTATGGAAGCTGCGCTAGTCAGTATAGAGAATTGTGGAGATGCAGTGCATTTCGGTTTTCTACGTATGCAGCTTATTGCCAATAAACTCAATTATAACGATGAGAAGGTAGACACATTATTTGATAATCAAAAAAAATTATTGGCTTTTGAATATGTAATAAAAGATATTACTCGCAACAAAATAGAATTCTTACGTTCGCAAATCCCCCGAATAGAACCCGATAATCTTGAAGTAGGGCTAGCCTATCTAAAAGGATTAAAGGATTTGTTAGGTATAGAGATATCTAGTATGTTATATGAAAGCATGTCTCACGTCACCAAAGTGGATATAGAGGCAGCCAGGGAACTTTTAACAGGCTATATGAATGAGGATGATAACATATACTTATCACTAATTGAAACAAGCATAATTAAACGTAAATTTAGCAAAGAGTTTGAAATAATAGATGAGCAATATGAATCTGCTGATGATAGTGAGGAGATGAGGAAAACTAATATTGAACTCCGGGATAATGCGAAAATGGATGTCCTGAGGCAGCAAATACGTTTAGAATTTGACCAGGAAGTTGAATGGGTGTAATTGTGTAGTCAATTAGTTCTAATTGTAGTCCAAATAATACACGCATTAATACCCCGTGAACATACAGAGCTAAAGCTAACTCACCAATATAGCGAACATGTGAGTAATCTGGCGAAATGGGGCCGCCGGATTACTCACCTATTAAACTCCAGAATAGGCAGCAAACCCACCATCAACAGGTACTACAATACCATTAACAAAGCCAGAAGCTTTCTCATCGGCTAGCCATAGTAAGGTACCGACTAATTCATGAGCTTCACCAAAGCGTGACATCGGAGTATGCTCGATAATTTTTTGCGCTCGGGTAGTCCAGCTTCCATTTTCCTGCTTCAATAGTTTATAGTTTTGTTCCGTCAGGAAAAATCCCGGAGCAATTGCATTTACCCTGATGTTAGTCTTGGCAAAATGAACAGCCAGCCATTGCGTAAAATTGTTAACAGCCGCTTTTGCAGCACTATATGCAGGAATTTTGGTTAATGGGCATAGCGCACTCATTGAGGAAATATTTATAATAGCTGCATGCGGCTTAGTTAACATATGACGCGCAAAGACCTGGCTAGGCAATAAGGTACCCATAAAATTTAACCTAAATACAAAATCAACACCCGCTGCATCTAAATCAAAGAAGCTGGTCTTGGCAATATCGCCTTCGCAAGCACGTGAATAATATTCTTCGCTGCTAGTTCCTTTAGGATGATTACCACCAGCGCCATTAACCAATAAGTCACATAATCCTAATTTATCTTCAATTAATTTAGCTGCACTTTCCAGACTCTCCAAATTAGTTACATCCGCACTAAGCGCTAATGCTACGCCACCAGATTGCTCAATTTCAAGCGCAAGTTTTTGCGCTTTAGCCAAATCGCGACCAAGGATTGCCACTTTATAACCATTTTCAGCCAATGCTTTGCAAAAGCTGCTGCCCAATACTCCGCTTCCCCCGGTAACAACTGCTACTTTTAAATTATTGCTCATTCAGGTACCTCTAAAAATATTTACGTATAATTGTGAGTGACTATTTTTTCTTAGATAAATTATCTTTCAATTATTCACTGATGTTGTTACTGACTCTAAGAAAATTTAAAACGCTCTATCTGATTTATTAAAATGTTTATTGATTTGTAACTCAAAACTTTCGCATCTAAGATTTTGTAATACTCGTTTGCTATTTGTTGATAAACTCGCTTTACTCAAAAAAATCAACAAATGAAGCAAACTCATAAATTGCTTTACATTGATTATGGGTTTATTTTGGTTCGGTTATTCAATATGGCATATGGTAAAATTAAAATCAGTAAAACGGCTAATGGTAATAACACACTGACACTGATTGCAGTTATTCCGCCATAGCTACCAAATAAATCGCCCACAACCCGCGCTGAACTGCTATCAACTATTGCAACTACAATCATTAACATACTCATAATGATAGAATGGTCATGGGCTGGAATTTTACTAAGTAACGTTGAAGTAATTGTCGGATAGACTGGCCCTATAAATAGTCCCAGAAGCGGTAAGGCAAAAGCTATTATTGGGGCATTGAAAATAGATGTTGAATGAGCGCCTAAGCCGGTCTTCATGCCATGAATCGCATAACCAATTAAAATAAAAGCCAGGATAAAATTAACTGCCAGGACTCTTTGATATTTGATCTTTTTAAAGAGCAAACCACCAATAATTCTGCCTATCGCAATAGACATTACAAAAAAACTGCCGATTTGAATACTCAAATATTTTGGCAGCTCAAGAACTTCATGATTAAAATTATGTAGCCATGGCCCCATCCCCTGCTCCATTAGTTCGTAACAAGCAAGCATGAGGACGGCAATTCCTACGCGTAACGTAAAAACATATTGCGGGAGCTTGCGAAATTCTCTAATTAAGGGCTTATTCGGTTCTAGTTCCATCTTGCTTTCATCTATGGTACTTAATAGGAATAGTAAAGCCATGACTATGCAAACAGAAGCAATTACCCAAAAAGTATAAAGCCAGTTACGCCCGCCTGATTCGGCAAAAAAGGAAAACAGCCACATACCGGCCATGCTTGAAAACATGTGGAGGCCTTCCATCAAATTAATAAAACTGGCATGTTCATCGCTATTTTTAGTAACTAAACTAACCATGGAATAACAGCCGATATTAATTGTTACATAGGCTATGCCCATAAGAAATAAATAGCCGCGAATCATCCAGATTGAGTCTACAAATGGCTGCAAAATGCATAATAATGCCACAGCAAGAAATGCCAGGCCAATTGGCTTACGATAGCCAACTTTCAAAAATAGCGAGAAAATTAAAAAAGTAGCGCTTACCCTAGTGATATTAAAGTATGACTCTAAATTTCCCGCAGAAGCATGACTAATATGATAATAGGAAACTGCTTGCATTATGAAAATTGGAAAACCGCAGGTTAAGAAGCTCAATGAAAAAAAAGCTAAAATTATCTTGATTTTATTAAAATTCATCTTTCGATCCTAAGATTAAGCTAAGGTTTTTATAAAGTCAGCCAGTAATGACAATTTCCAAATCCTGATTTTTATCAGCATTTATAAGCAAATAAAACGCACTTTTATTCAGTGAAGGAATTAGTTCAATGGGTTGTAAGTTAAGCATAGCCGTTGGCTTATGCCAAGTATCTGGAAGACAAACCAAGATGCTCTCAGATTTATTGGCAAAGGTTTTAATCCTTAATACTAAGCGCTCTTTTAATATAGCACAACTCACAAGAGCACAATCGAATCCGACGTTTATCCTACCTGATTTGAAATAGGCATGGTACCAATTAATAATCGGGCATGACAAGCCGCTAAAACTAGACCAGCCGGCTCCCCGACTTGATTCAATCACAAAGTGTTCAAGACTTCGATAAGAGCTCCGACATTCACGTTCCCAGATATCTAATGCTGTTTGGGCAATTTTGTCGGCAAATTCGGTTTCACCCAGATCAAGCATGAACTTCCAGAAAAACCACTGATGAGCAAACCAGATTGTGCCATTCCAATAGCCATCATTGCGGTAATAACTTGCTGACTGGGATACTGCGCTTATCCCTATTGGTGAAAATAGTTCTTGTGGAGACTTTAAATGCCGCAAAAGCCGCTTAGTTTGTAAGCTATCGCATACATTGGCAATTAAAGGATAAATACCATCTAAACCTTGGTTAAAATTTGATCCATCTGAAGCTTTTAGGATTCTTGCAGCTATACCAGCCTCATGAATCACATAAGAAAAATAGCCGCTCTCTTCATCCCAACTATACTGCTGTAATGCATTAAATAGCCTAGAGCGATCTTCAGCAAAAAGTGAAACCTCGGCATAACCATAACCCAGCAGGGACGCAAAATTAGCTAAGATCGCTCCACAGCGCATTACATGTGCTGTGGTAATAACAGGAGTAACATTGTGAACTATGCCACTATCATGGCAATATTTCTGGGCCGGATAGTCATCCCAACCACCTGAATTATAAAAGTAACTCCAGGTCTGTAATAAACCGCTTGTGAAGCGGTTGGTATCGCTACTACCATAGCGGCCAACTAAAAATTCGTAATACCGTTTCAAGCAAGGATAGACCTTGGCGGCAAAATCGAGGTCCTGCGTGAGGTTAAATATTTCCCAAGCCAAATAAAATTGAACCGGCACCGGTGAACCGTGGTGTATAAATGCATTTTGCGATTTCTCATCAGTTAAGTAAACTAATAAATTTTCGATTGCCCGGCCTTCATCTAATTCAAGTAACCCTAGTCCAATAAAACCGGAATCCCAAGTATAAAGGCAGTCCCACCAGCGTCCAGGAGTACTATGACGTATAAATTCCCCACTGGTATAAACCGGAAATACGACATTAGTCAATGTTGTGGCATTGATTATTTGTTGGCCAAAGTGATATTTTGATGCACTTTGAGCAATCGGAAGCTTAGTTAAGCTTTCAGCAGTTAGCCTATTAAAATCAGAAACTAACTGCTCCGTAAATTCGTATATATTTAGCAGTTTTTCAACCTGTTCCAAGCTACCATTGGCAACCAAACCATATATTTCTTCACTTGAATTAGGCGCCAAGTTTAGTGGACGTATAAACCAATTAGTATAGTGCCGCTGTGAATTTTGGTCGACTAAGCGCAGATTAACATGTTCGTTAGCATTTTTAGCAAAAAATGGATCCAGGTTATCACTTATAAATTCACGCTTTTCACATTTCGCGTCAGTAAAAAACTTTATTGCATAGAAGTAATCAAGCGATGGGTATTTAAGAATATAGCCCCCGGCAAAAGCATGAACTTGAGGTGTATACTCTAGCTCTAGGGGTACAAAACTACTTAATTCGACATCGGCAAGTGGACCATAAAGGAAACCATCCAAATAGGTCCCATTAGCACTATCTTGGGAATACAATTCTATTTCAGTAGATGAATTTTGCGCCTTAAAAATAATATCAGTAACCGCAGGATGCTCAGATTTTTTAAGTTCAATAACACCTGCTTCAACCCCACTGGCAAAAAACTTAAATAATCGGTCATCACTTGAAGTATAGCGAATTGCCACTTTAATATCCTGGCCTGGAATAGTATTTAACTGATATTTTATTTTGTCATTTGGGCTAAGGCCAAATTCAATGCCATGACCAAAGACAAATCCATCAATAGCATTCTCGCATTTGAATTTTCCATCTGGTGCTAAATTATCCGTTGCGAATTCAGTGGTAGTTATATATTTACTAAACTGATTACTGTTTAACCACTTGGCATCCCCTACAACTAGAGCTTTAGCTTGCACTAAGGTATTATCAGGTTCATATTCCCGCTTGCCAGGAAAATGTATGGAGGCAAGTAAATGGAGGCACAGACTTTGTGCTAAATCGGTATTATTAACAAGCCGCGCTTTAAATAATTGGCAATCAACAGATTTCAGTTGGTAGGAAATATCACAAAATACTTGATCTTTCCATTCTAGCATATGACGAAACTCATAGAAGTTTAAGTCTGGAGTAGCTTGCCATGGATAGTAGGAAGTTTCAAATAAGACATTTGGCAGTTCGCTTCTTCGGCGGTATATTCCCGAAAAAATACTTAGATCAAATCGAATCCCATGAGCTTTATCAGCAATATGTGAAGTACCGCTATATTTTTTAGTATAAGGCCCCCACTGAGGCAACAAGTCCAAATCGTGATTGGTTTTATCTAATAACTGCTGATCCATACAATCTCAATTCTAAATAATTAACTAGTGTTACTTACTATAATAAATTTTAAGTAGTTTATCTGATTTATTAAAAAGTTAATTGATTTATAACTCAAATTTTCCGCATATAAGATTTTGTATTACTCGTTTGCTATTTGTTGATAAACTCGCTTCGCTCAAACAAATCAACAAATGAAGCAACCACGTAAACAAAATCTAATATGCTACATAATTCGCATAAATCAATTAACCATTTTAATAAATCTTATTATCTTGCCAAAAAAGTGAAAGTATATCAGTAATTAATTCATGTTATATATTTTCGTAATTACTAGTAAATATAATAATCTTTAAGATCAAGTTTATTGATTTATGCTGAAACACGCGCCTTCCTTCTCTCGTAAAGATCAGAAACAATCTGGTTACAGCGCTCATCTGTCAATTCATAGTAAAAGTAAACAATCAAAGCTGCGATTAATAAGGTAACTGCCGGGTAAAGTAAAAGTAATCCTTTAATCCCAATTAAGACATGATGGGATTGCTGTTGATTAGGTACATAATTGATAAGCGTTAGGCCAAGGCCGGCACAAAAACCAGCTAAAGATTGCGCGAGTTTGCGGGCGAAACTAAATGCTGCATAAGTTACCCCAGCTGTGCGTTTCCCGTTCCTCCATTCGCCATAATCAATAACATCGGAAATAAGCGCCCAGACGATGCCATTGGGAAAACAGATCGCAACAAATGCGATACAGGCCAATATAGTGAAGCTAATCGGATTTGCCGGAATTAAAAAATTGATAATATCAGCTGTAATGCTAATAGCAAACCCCAAGAGCATGGTATTCTTTTTGCCAAATATTTTTACGGCCTTAGGAATCCCAAAGATTGCAATTACCGAGCTACCAATAATTAAAAAATTGATAATTGCCATTAATTTAACATTACCTAAATTGTACTCACAAAAATAAACCAGCATCGCTATTTTAATGTTGTAAGCAGAAATAGTAAACAGTGACATTAAAATTAAAATTCCTAATGGCCGGTTTTTGAAAATAGTCTTAAATATTTCGCCAAATGCCAATTCTTCACTGATAATCTCTGATACCTCTTCTTTGGTATTTTTATAACAGTAACGATGAGAAATTACTCCACAAATTGCCATTATTAAAGCCGCTACCGGATAACCTATCTTAGGGTTATTGAAAAAGAGTACAATCGGCATAAATATCACGCCGGTAATTAATAAAGCCAACAAAGAACCCGCCTGCCTAAAGGAGGCCAGTTGCGTACGGTCATATAGATTTTGGGTCATAGCTGCGGCAAGAGAGCCATATGGGATATTAGTTAAAGAATAACATAGTCCCCAGATCATGTAACTGGCATAAGCATAAATCAGTTTACCTTGAAGGGAAATATCAGGAGCTATAAACGTAACAATAGTTAAAAATGCCAATACAATTGCTGAACTATACATTACCGGACGATATTTACCATTTTTAGAAGGACTGCGCTTATCAATAAATGAACCAGCCAGCAAATCCATAAAAGCATCAAAAATCTTGGTAAATAAAAATACCCCTCCGGCAGCAACCGCACTAATACCGCATACATCGGTATAAAATTTAAGTAGATACGCCTGACCTAAATCAAAGGTAAAACCATTTCCCAAATCACCAACGCCATATGCGGCTTTTTCTTTAAGTGTGAGTTTGCGTGTCATAGTCCTACATTCCGATCAGGTCAAAATGAGCAAAGCTAATTATTACTTCGCACTCGTTAATAGGAAAGTCTAATTTTATTTCAACCGCACCTTTTTGATTACTATAATACCAGCCTTCATGGCTTTGGCTAAATTTATCACGGTGGAGATACTGCTTCAACCTCCGGCCAGCGACACTTACCCAATAAGGACCCTTCGCTTTATTTATTAACTCAATTTCAAATTTATCAGTGAGAGGTTCCAGTTTGCCACTATTTACAATATGTATAATTTTTTGTTCGCCTTGGGTTTTTAGGCTAACCTTACTGGCACAATATTCACTAGCCAAATAACCTTGGCTTATCCCGTCATCCTGGTAAAGATCAACAGTGGCAGCTTCTCCGCCAAATATAAGTTTAAGATGGTTAAAAAATCCATCATTTAAGCGTGCTTCATCTTGAGTTAGAGCGATTATTCCATCTGAACGGATAAAGAGCGGAATTGATGAGAGATCAACATTTAACGAAATAGTGCTACCACCGGTATATTCTTGATAACTATAAAAGTCAAACCAGGTAGTGCCTTTAGGTAAATATATTTCACGAAGAGTTGCACCTTTTTCAACTATATTGGCAACCAGCAAACTTTTACCTACCATAAAGTCTACCCCCTGGTTATAGCAATTACTATCTTCCTGGAATTCATAGAATAGCGGGCGCATCATTGGTGTACCAAGCAAATTGGCTTCACGCAGCAAAGCATACCAATAAGGCATTAACTGGTAGCGTAATTTAATTGCATCGCGAATATATGAAGTATAATCTTGATACATCCAAGGTTCGGTAACCGTATTGTCGGTATTGCAAGAATGGATTGAAAAACGTGGCTGAAATACGCCATTTTGTACCCAGCGGACAAATAGCTCAGGCTCTGGATGCGGCCCCCAGAAACCGCCAATATCACAACCGTTATTGGCAACTCCAGATAACCCCATCCCCAAAATCGTCGCAATATTAAATTTGAGTGTTTTCCAAGATGTAAAATTATCACCAGCCCATGTCTGCGAATAGCGCTGGATACCGGCATAACCACCACGATTAACCGAATACGGACGTATTGATGGGTTACACGCAAGCATTGCCTGACGACCGGTAAAAGCCATTAAGTTAGGTAAGATAGCTTTCATGCCGGCAAAGGCAACACCTTTACCGTCAAAATTACAATAGGCGTCCTTATCGGCTAGCGAATCGTACTCACAGTTATCATTCCATAATGAAGTTACTCCATACTTAAATAATGTTTCATTTAAGTATTCTGTCCAAGATCCGCGAGCCTTAGGATTAGTAAAATCAACAAATGAGCCAAGCCCTCCCCACCAGTAGTCAACATAAGGGCTACCTTTATCATCATGCTTGCCAATAAATATGCCATTTGCCGCCATAGATGAATAATTCGGGTTCGTCAATAATACTCCCGGTTTAATATTAGGGGTAGTCGGCACTCCTTCTTGCTGCATATTTGAAAAAAATTCACCTGGATTGGGAAATTTGTTAACGTTCCAGGTAAATAACTGGCGCTTATTTGATTCATCGACGGTATAGCCAGAAGATAAATGAAAATTATCAATCGGGATATCTTCGCTACGACACTTTCTGGCAAAATCTATTATTTCGTTATCGCAATTTTCCGGCAATTCAACATAATACATGGTAGAACCAAGATAGCCTAATGAGTAAATCGGCTGCATCGCGGTTTTACCGGTAAGGTCAGTATAACGTTCAACTACTTTGGCGATAGTTGGGCCATTACAGATAAATAAATCAATATCGCCACCATCGGCTTGAAAGGAACAATAGCGGTGATGATAGTTACTATGCTCTACTCCCATATCAAATACTGACTCAAAAGTATTATGATAGAAAAAGCCAATAGCATGCTTAGTTTGTTGGTTAAGTTTTATATAAAACGGGATATGTTTATATAATGGATCAGTATATTCCGGATCATAAGCTAATGTATCTTTAGGGCTTTGAACCATTCTCCGCCTAAGTTTATTAATAGTTCCAGTTTTTTCGCCAAAGCCATAAAAATAATCATTATCAATATCTATCTCGCTATAATGAGATACCCGATTTAGTTGGTCCAAAACATATGGTTTAGACTTTAGATCCGAGTAGATTAGCTGATCATTTTCATTAAATAATTGAATATAAAATGGAGACTTGTTAATTACCAGCTTGAGGCTCGCAGTTTTTAATGATAAACAATTATGCTCCTCTGATACATTTAGTTTTAGAGGAGTAACCCGCTGCCTTTCATTTTTTAATAGCTCATCAAAGCGATCCGGCCAGGCAGTCATGGTTAACACATATGACTCTTCCACAAATTCCTTGGTAAATGAAGTACGAATACGAATAATATCATCACTTAATACAAAAATTTTTGCGGATGATTCATCGCAGTTAAGAGTAATACTATGATCATTATTGGTATGCCAGCTAACAAGCTGTTTGGTAATTTTCAAAACACTATCTCCACAAATCTTGTTTATCTTTTAAACGTTGAATGTCCGTAAGGCTAATTCCATACCTTTAAGTTCAGCTATACCTTTCATCCTGCCAATACAGGAATATCCTGGGTTAGTTTTCTTGCGTAAATCATCAAGCATCTGATGACCATGATCTGGGCGAATAATAATCTCGTTACCAGTTACTTTTTCTACGTCCAAAATTGCCTTGATAAGTTTAGCCAAGTTGGTACTGCCAGAAATATGTTCATCTTCATAGAAGCTACCATCAATTTCACGCTTGACGCTGCGTAGGTGGACAAAAGGTATCCGATCGCCCCAGGTACGGATAAATTTTTCAAGATCATTATCGGCGCGAACACCTAGTGATCCGGCACAGATGTTGACTCCACAATTAGCTGAGTGAACGCTATCCATCAAAGCTTTAATATCGTCTTCGGTGCTTAATATTCTTGGTAAGCCAAACATTGGACGTGGAGGATCATCCGGATGAATTGCGATGCGAACGCCACATTCCTCAGCAACAGGCACAATTTCTTTGAGAAACTCGAATAAATTGCTGCGTAGCTTATTCGCATCAATATCCTTATATTCATTAAGAGCGGCCTTAAACTGCTCCAAAGTAAAACTTTCCTCGGCACCAGGCAATCCGGCAATAATATTTTTAATAAGGCGGTTTTTAGTTTCATCACTCATTGTCGTAAACACTTCTTGCGCTTTGGTGATTTGTTCATCAGTATAGTCAAGCTTTGCATTTTCACGTTTTAATATAAAAAGATCAAATGCGGCAAATTCATTAAAATCGAAGCGTAGCGCGCGCATACCATTAGGCAAACGGTATGACAGGTCAGTACGAGTCCAGTCAATAATTGGCATAAAGTTATAAATTACTATTTTTAAACCGCAAGCGGCCAAATTACGTATGCTCTTTTTATAATTTTCGATATATTGCTGGTATTTCCCGGTACGTTTTTTGATATCTTCATGTACCGGAACACTTTCAACAATGCTCCATTTCAAGTTAGTAGCTTCATTATTAATCGAGTCCCACTCAACTTCATGCTGGCGTTTTTTTATTTCTTCAATGCTCCATACTTCCCCATTTGGAATATGATGAAGGGCACTAACAATATCGGTTGCACCAGTTTGGCGAACATCTTGTATTGGAACCGGGTCATTTGGACCAAACCATCTCCAGCTATAGCGCATTGCTCTCTCCTTTTACTTTTAGCATAAATATTTTTATATAACAGGTTATTGTTATTGAGTAACGTTACACACAATAATAAAATTTTAAGTATTCTATCTTTTGCATTAATAGTTTAATTGATTTATAGCTTAAATCTTCCGCATAGAAAATTACTAAGATGCTGCCTAGTTCGTATAAATCGATTAACCATTTTAATAAATAATATTATTTTGTCGAAAAAACGAAAGTGAATAACATCACTTATTCGCTGATATTAATACACTATCTTACTTAACTTAGCGCTAAAAAGCAATAATATTCTCATATTCATCGATAGTGCATTGCAACAATCAAAACCGGCAATATCGCATTCAAAATAAACCATTGTAAATCAATATTGTTAACGTTAACAATATATAGCAGACAATCTCCTATTTATTAATCAAATTAATGGATAAAAGGCCATAAAGTATGAATAATAAGATTAAGCAGGCTTAAAACAAATGGTTAGCTGTAGAAATCCAGATTATTACAATTTTGTAATTTTTTACTACAGTTGATAGTCAATTTTTTCTATGCTAGACATTTTTACATTAAAAAAGCAGAAACTAGATTGTTTCTGCTTTTTTATTTTTTTGCTATAACCAAATTTTAGATATTAGCTCGGAATTGGATATTATAGAGGTTTGAATATACTCCATTATGCGCAAGTAACTCATCATGCTTACCTACTTCAACTACTTTACCCTGCTCCATTACTACAATTTTATCAGCATGCTGGATGGTAGATAGGCGGTGAGCAATAACTATTGTCGTCCGATTGGCCATTAACCGGTCAAGTGCCTCTTGGACTAGTTTCTCTGATTGGTTATCTAAGGCTGAGGTTGCCTCGTCAAGAACCAAAATTGGCGCATTTTTTAAGATTGCCCTGGCAATGGCTAAGCGTTGCTTTTGCCCCCCAGATAAGCGCGTTCCATTTTCTCCGATATCGGTTTCGAAGCCTTGCGGTAGCTTCTCAATAAATTCAAGAGCATTGGCAAGTTTAGCGGCGTTATATACATCTTCCTTGCTAAATTTAGTATTACTGCCATATGATATATTATTGTAAACGCTATCGTTGAATAAGACAACTTCCTGGCTAACTAATGCAATCTGACTGCGAAGATCGTTTAACTTAATTTCATTTAAGTCCACGCCATCCAAGGTGATATCCCCTGTGCTTGGGATATAAAACCGCGGAATTAAATTCGCTAATGTGGTCTTGCCGCTACCGGAACTACCAACCAACGCGACAGTCTCTCCCGACTTAATCTCCATATTAATTTGATCAAGAACATTTTTTTCTGATGTTGGATATTTAAATGATAAATTATTGATTTTGATATTGCCAATAACTTCATTTATACCAACAGTACCGGCATCAACTTCTTCTTCCTCATCCAGAAATTCAAAAACTGACTCGGCTGAAGCCAAACCACGCTGTAATGACTGAGTTACATTGGTAATACGCTTCATTGGCTGCAGGATCATAATCATTGCAGTGATAAATGAAATAAAGTCACCGGCAGTAAATCCATTGGCTTTAGAACGGGTTGTCGCAAAGTATAATATGCAAGATAATGCAACTGAAACTAAAAATTGGCTTAGGCCAGAATTAAGCGATGAAGTACCTGATTGGCGTACACTGTTTTCTTTGATGGACGCCACACTTTCAGAGAAGCGGTTTGTTTCATAGTCTATCCCTGAAAACAACTTAACTACCTTTTGTCCTTGCACCGCTTCGGTAACTACTTGCGTCATTAAACCATATTGTTCCTGATTGTTCTTATTTAATTTACGCAATTTCTTGGCAAGTACTCTTACTAGGACCAACACAAACGGTAAAGTGAAAAAACAAAATAAAGTCAATTGCCAATTAGTATAAAATAATAGACCCAATAAGCCGATAATGGTTAGGCCATCTTTTACCGTTACGGTAATTACGTTAAATCCTGCCTCAGTAATCTGGGTTACATCAAATAGTATTCGCGATATCATCCGGCCTGAATTATTGGTATCATAATATTGAACCGGCATTGATAACAGTTTACGAAACATCTGCTTGCGCATTTTTTCGACTATAGTTCCAGATAACCAGGTTGAAGTGGTCTCATTAATGTATGAAGCGATTGCCCGAATTAAGAAGATGCCCATAACGGCTAAAGGAGTTAAAATCATGGCTCGATGATCTTGGTCGGTAAAGCCTTTATCAATTAGCGGTTTCATCAAGCGTGCGAATGCCGGTTCGGTTGCTGCGGCTATCGCCATTGCTACCAATGAAATTACAAATTTTCCCCAAAATTCTGACATATAGGTTGTAAAAATACGCTTATATAAATGATAAGACTCACCAAGTTTGATTTTTGCCATTACTTAACCCTCGCGGCAGTGAAAAATTGTTATTTTGTTGTGGATTATAACATAAAATAATGGCTATCAGATTATGCTTATTTTCTACGATAAAATACCATGTGGCAAAAACAATTAAAAGATTTAAAAAAACAAGTGCTTACTCAACATAGCCAGGCTAAAGACCCCAAACCAAAGGCAGTAGAACCAACGCAAGACATAGATTTTGCTACATATTGCGAAGCGCTAAAAGTTGCACCGATAAAGCAAGACACCAAAGCTTTCGTAGCAGCGCCCAAAATGGTTAAGAGTAACACCCACAATCAAGCATTTTCATCATCAAATGATGGTTCTTTAATAGATTTTTTTGATTCTGCAAACGCAAAGCCTGAATTTTACCGCCATGGTCAGCGCAATATGCCACGAGACCTCCGAAATGGTAAATATCCCATAGCTAAATCTTTGGATTTGCACAATTATACCCGTACGCATGCTATAGATTTATTAGAGCGCTTTATTGAAGCTAACACTCAAGCCAAATGTGTAAAGATAATTCATGGGGTGGGCCTCAACTCAGCAAATAACCAGCCTGTGCTATTAGGTGTCGTGCGTAAATTTCTTGAACATCACCCATTAGTCCTGGCATACTCATATGGTTCCTCTCACCAGGGCGACCAAGGTGTTACCATCGTCAAGTTCACGAATAGTTAAATTGCAGATTCTATCTTATCTAAATAGCCAATTCCCAAACTACCGTGGTATTTCGAATTTAGCCACTCACATCTTTACTAACTTCTTTACTATAAATTTCAGCAACACGAATTAAAGCATAAAAAACATAAAAAAGCGAATTAAGAGATTCGCTTTTTTATGTTAGGGTTTTGTAAAGTAGCATATCTAGGCAATTATTGGCGATACATAAACCCGTTGGAGAATAAGCCTCAGTATAATTCTTAATCTGCTAATTTTTAGATATTATTACCCATATCCCCTTTAAGGCGGGCTGTATGTCAAAAACCGCTTTCAATTAGCAATTTTAGCTTTCTTGCCTATGAGATTTTGTCCGTCATAAGGCTTTAACTGGTTGATTAAAAACTGGCATGACAGGTTTAATAGCCCAAGTAAGATAAAAGTATTATGAAAAGTAGCCAAGCTAAATTTGCTACCGGATAATTCATTAAATAGATGAAGGATACTTGCAGCTACAATCACGCCAAGCGAGATGCCTAGCTGCTGCCAGGTGGCAGCTAGGCTGACAGCCGAACCATAATCTACACTATCGACTTCGGCATAATAAAGTACATTCATACTCATAAATTGGGCTGAGGCAAAAACGCCATTTAAGAATAACGTTATATACAGGTATGGACCAAGTTCGTGGACCCACACGAACATCAATAAAGCAACGAAATTCCCGATATTAGCATAGGTAAGCGCACGCTTAAACCCAAATTTTTCGAGCATTTTACGCATTAAACTTCGTGAAGACAGTATCCCAAATGAGAGATACATAAAAAAGAAACCGGCATTAAATGCGCTTAGGTGAAAGGTAACTTCTAAAAAAATTGCAATTAAAAATGCCCTACCACCTAATGCCGCCCGGACAATAATAGTTGAAAAAAAACAAGTCCTAAAGGTGCGTAATTTAAATAAACGATAGCGAATAACCGGAAAGCTCGAATTACTTTCAATTAAATAATAGATAGTGCCAAATATAATTGCAGCAAAGAATAACCAAACTTTATATTCCCGGCTAACTGTCTTTAGTAAATAGATGTCAAACCAAAAACAGACTGCGGCCAAGGCCAGTGCCAGAAAAACATAACTTAGCAAATTAAATTTATCTTGTTCTTGCCGAAAGTTCTCAATATATTTGATTGTCGCAATTAAGGCTAATATTCCAAGCGGGATATTTACCCAAAAAATAAATCGCCACGATAAATAAGTAACCAAGTAGCCGCCAATAATTGGTGCCAGGATTGGCCCAAGCAAAACGGGTAGCCCCATCAAGGTATAGGCTTTTACCATTTCTTGCTTGGTGAAAATCTTTAAAAGCAATAACCGTCCAACCGGAACCATAAAAGCGCCAGCTGCCCCTTGCAGTAAGCGACAGATAATCAGCCAGTTTAATGAATTAGTCAGCCCACATTGAATTGACATTAGCGTGAAGAGAATAATCGAAAAAATCAAGGTGTTTCTAGTGCCAAAGCGGTCAGAAATCCAACCGCTCATCGGTATAAATAAGGATAATCCAATCAGATAACTTGTAACTGCCAACTTTAAAGTAAACACGGTAGTCGCAAAAGTTTGTGCCATTTGCGGAATTGCCACATTAAGGATATTGGCATCAATATTCTCCATTAATAATAATGAAGAGATAACAAGTAACCCGATAATCTGAGGAATTGAATAACTAATTTTAATTTTTTTTAACATTATGCCAAGTTATTCCTACTTATCATGATCACAATTTTCGGTACTATTTTGCTCAATCTGGAATTTTTCAGATAAGCGTTTAAAAAACTTTAGCCGGTTTAATGACAAAATTGCCAAAATTAAAAAAGTGGTAACTAGAGGTAACGCAATCATTTCAAAAGCTACTGCCAACCCTATTGACGCCGTTACCCAAATATTTGCAGCAGTTGTAAGGCCGGTTATTTTATTATGGTCTTTAAAAATAATGCCAGCGCCAAGAAAGCCTATACCACTAACAATCTGCGCTGCAATCCTGGTTGGATCAGCTACACTTTGATAATATGCTGCTCCATTCGCATGTGTAGATACTATACCAAATAAACAAGAACCTATACAAACTAGGCTATAAGTTCTTACACCAGCTTGGGAACCATGAATCTGGCGTTCCAAACCAATTAATGTTCCGCAAAAAGCAGAAAGTAAAATTTGGCCAATTTCCATCCAAGGCATTTATACCCTCCTGAACTTAGACTATCTTTACATAAAAAGATTAACTAAAAGATTAAAAGTGTCCTGTATTGGATCATAGTATTAATAGCGGTCACTTTTTTCTAATGCTACGCTTAATTGGGATTTAAACAGTTTCAATTTATGCGTAAGAGTACTTTATTTATATGAATTATGAAGGGTATTAGGCTTTGTTTATGAGATTGGCGTTATTTGTTGAACTGTTTGAGACTTGCGAGGTATCAACAAATAGCCAATGAATAATACAAAGCCTTATATCCGTAATATTTGAATATAAATAAAGTAATATTATGAATAAATTGTCTTATAATAAAATTCGATTTACTAAATTTGCAGCGATAAAAGTGTCCGTTACTGAGCATCACAATCAAATTATAGTATTCATTGTAACATATCTTTAAGGAACGAATTCTCTTACTTATGATTGATGCCGTTTCTTTAATCAAGGCTTGAGTGAACTAGGGTTATTTGCGGATACCAGCCATAGCTGTGAACTTGCAGATGAAATTAGCTATTATGCAAAAGTCCCCACAATTTATATTTTGATAAAAAGAAGAGGACTTAAGAATTAGTGTATTTAACTTTTACGAAAAATCAATAATATTTAGTTAATTGCCGTACATTTAGCTAATGTGATATTACCAACATTGTCAACTTTGCAGTCGACTAGTTTATGCGAATTATCGTCATTGAAAACTATATCAGTTTTTTTATCTTGATAATCTGTACAACGCATACCTTTTACTTGCTTTTTATTGATACCATCTTCAATATGATGTTTACCACATTTCATTTTACTACTATCAAAAGTAACAACTGTAGTTTTTTCAGCAAATGCTGGCAAGGCTAGTGTGACCATAGTTAAAGCAACTAATAGCTTTTTCATTAAATGCTCCTAGAAAATTATAATGATAAAAATTTAGCTAAGCAGCCATTTTATCATTATAAAAATTTTATTGTACCGTCCAAATTGGTCGGTATATTACCTCTTGAAACTTTTAAATCCAACCCTAAATAATAGTTGGCAAATGCATGCTCTTCACTTGGAATGCCCAGTATTAATAGAATCTTAACCATAAAAAGTCTAGAAAACTTCAAATAAAAGTGACGGTTTGCATTACATTTAAAGTAATTAAATTTATAAGAAACATCGATAAATGTGTCGATATTTTACAACTTTCATAAATTAACATTATTTTTGATTTCTGGCTAAGGAGGATTTATGACCGTTCGGGACCAGTTTTTACACCTACAGGACTATTTAGACTCGCGAATAGTTGGGCAAAATGAATTAACTAGAAAATTGATTATTGCCCTACTTAGTTCCGGCCACCTATTGGTTGAGGGAGCACCAGGACTTGCCAAAACCACAGCAATAAAAACCTTATCAAGTACAATTGACTGTTCCTTTCACCGCATCCAGTTTACACCAGATTTATTGCCGGCAGATTTAACTGGTACCGACATTTATATCCCTGAAGAGCACACCTTTCAGTTTCAGCCAGGCCCGTTATTTCATAATTTCCTTTTGGCAGATGAAATCAATCGTGCTCCTGCCAAAGTTCAATCAGCATTACTCGAGGCAATGGGTGAAAAGCAAATTACGATTGGCAAGACTACCTATCCGCTGCCATCTTTGTTTATGGTAATGGCAACGCAAAACCCTATTGAGCAGGAAGGCACTTACCCGTTACCAGAAGCGCAGCTTGACCGCTTTATGCTATATGTAAAGATTGATTATCCGAAAGCTGAAGCCGAAGCAAAAATCTTGCAGCTAAGCCGCGAAGACATTACGCTAGAGGTAGCTGACAAACCTCATGTTAGCCAAGAGACAATTTTTAAGGCTCAAGCCGAGCTAAAACAAATCCACATAAGTAAACCAATTGAGGATTACCTAATCCAGCTGGTAATCGCCACCCGTACGCCGCAAAAATATTCGCATGAACTTGCTAAGTGGATCCGCTTTGGCGCCAGCCCGCGCGCCACTATTGCTTTAGAAAAAGCAGCCAGGGCGAATGCATGGTTAGAAGGCCGCGATTATATTACGCCGCATGATGTCCATGCGCATATTTTTGAAGTATTGCGCCACCGCATATTACTTAGCTATGAGGCAGAGATTGTCGAAATAGACAGCGATAAAATCATAGCTGAAATTTTGAATTTTGTACCAATTCCATAATTTAGCCATGAATGCGAACATTATTCCTCAGATTAATGAGCTGTTGGCCTTACGCCATTTTGCTCCAAAGCTGCGGCTCTATTCTAAAAACAAAGTTGATGCTGTCACAACTGGTAGTCGTTTATCTTTTGCCCGTGGGCGCGGTATGGACTTTGAAGAAGTGCGCGGTTACCAGTCTGGAGATGACATGCGACTGATCCACTGGCCTTTAACCGCACGTTTAGGTAAACCATTCACCAAAATCTATCGAGAAGAGAAAGAGCGTGCAGTATATTTGCTAATAGATCAGTCTATGTCAATGCGTTTTGGGACTAAGGTATGTTTTAAATCAGTACTTGCCGCTAAAATAGCTGCAGTTATCGGCTTCGCTTCGCTTGCTAATAGTGAGCAAGTTGGAGGAATTGTCTTTAATGAACATCATGCAGAATTTATTAAAGCCAAACGTAGCACGCAAACATTAATGACTATTTTCTCATATTTAAATAAGCCTGAAACTGTGACTAGGCTGCCTGGCAATCTAAATGCCTCTTTAGATTTTCTCTCGAGAAGGCTAGCGACCGGGAGCATTGTGATAGTTATTAGTGATTTCTATCATGCAGATGCCGCAACAATCAATTTATTGCAGCAAATCGCCAAAAAGAATAAAGTAATTAACTATTTTATTTATGACCCAATCGAACAAAGCTTGCCCGAAAAGGGTTTTTTCCCTTTTACCGATGAGAGAAACCAGCGCCTTGAAATAGCTGCAAATAGCAGAAACAAGGCTAGATACCAGGAAAATTTTAACGAACGCCTACAAAAAATAAAAAGCTTTTCACAAATGCAAAAAATCCAATTTGCAGCTATAGCAACTCATAAAGATATAGTAGCGCAAATAAATCACGGAGAAAACCGCCATGGATAATAATTTGCTAAACGAATTAAAACCAATCCACCTACCAAATGCAGTATCAATTTTCCCGCTTGCTCCTGGCTGGTATTTTGTAAGCGCTGTTGTAGTGATGGTGGGAATTATTATTGCGATTTATATTGGTAAAATGCGGCAGAAAAAGCGCCTCCTAAAAAATGAAATTTTTCAGCTCCTCGCGGAAATTGAGGAAAAAAGTAAAGATGATTCTAATCAACTAATTTTGGGCGATATAACTATTCTCCTCAAACGAGTGGCAATCTTACGTTTCCCAGAGGTAAAACCGCAAAGCCTTTATGGAGAAGACTGGCTGAAATTCCTTGATAAATCAGGTAAAACGGATGACTTTACCCAAGGTGAAGGTAAAGTCCTGGCAAATATTTATTCCCGTTATACCCTAGTTGATAACAGTAATTTAATTTTTGTTGTAAAACGCTGGCTAAGGAAAGTAATATGATAAAAGTAGCCTATCCTTGGACTTTATTAGTATTTGCTTTACCATTCCTGATTTACTATTTTTTCCCCAAAGCTAAGCAAATAAAAGACCCCGCATTAAAAGTGCCGTTTTTTAGTGATTTAAGCAAAGCCTTTAGCTGTGTGGATAATGCTTTTAGTGAGTCTAAACTAGGTAATTTAAAATATATTCTATTAATTATTTGGGGGCTTGTTGTAGTTTCTGCTTCGGGAATTGAGTGGCTTGGCGCACCATTACCGGTACAACAATCAGGCCGCGACCTGATGCTTGCTATTGACTTATCAGGTAGCATGCAAACCCCGGATATGCTGGCAAATGGCAAGTACATTAGCCGCATAGATATTGTGAAAAAAGTGGCAAACCAGTTTATAAAAGAACGCAGCGGGGACCGGCTCGGTTTAATTTTATTTGGAACCAGGCCTTATTTACAAACTCCGCTTACCTTTGACCGTAGAACCGTTGCCGATATGCTAAATGATGCGACAATTGGGATTGCTGGGGAACAAACTGCAATTGGAGACGCCCTAGGTCTGGCAGTTAAGCAGTTATTAAATTATCCAAATCAAAGTAAAGCATTGATATTATTGACAGATGGTGGTAATAATGCGGGGAATTACTCGCCATTAGAAGTAGCCAAGCTCGCCAAAGAATCCAATATAAAAATATACACAATTGGCCTTGGGGCTAAAGTTATGCAAGTACAAACACTATTTGGAACACAAACGATAAACCCATCTAGTGACTTGGACATTGAAACTTTGCAACAAATTGCCACTATTACTGGCGGTGAATTTTTTCGCGCTGAAGATGGGCAGAGTCTTGCACAAGTTTATGCAGCTATCAATAAGTTAGAGCCTGTCCAGACAGATAAAGTAATAGTCAGACCGATTACCCCTCTTTTCCCTTGGACTCTAGGCTTGGCGCTGCTATTAAGTTTTTCTGTAGTTTTTATTAATATTCTGCGAGGGTAAAATGTCTGTTAATAGCTTACACTTTATTCGGCCTTATTGGTTTTTAGCTGTTATACCGGCTTTGATTTTAATAATAATGTATATACGTAATAACAATGCTAAAAAAAATGCCTGGGCTAACCATTGTGATCCGGACTTATTGCCATATATTACAGATCAAAGTAGCCAACAGAAAAATTACACATTAGCCATCCTAGTTGGTTTGGCGTGGCTAATTATGATAATTGCTCTAGCAGGCCCTAGCTGGACAAAATATCAAGAACCGGTATATCAAAAGAAAATTGGCCGGGTAATTGCCCTTGACCTGTCACCGGTCATGAATGCTACCGACGTCAGTCCTAGCCGGCTTGAGCGCGCCAAATTCAAAATCTTGGATTTACTAAAAACCTTGCAGGAAGGCCAAACCGGCATGATCGTATTTACCAGCCTCCCATTTGTAGTTTCACCATTAACAAATGACAGTAATACCATAGCCGCCATGGTTCCGACAATCGATAGCAGTATCGTCCCGGTTCAAGGAACTGATATTGCAAAAGCTCTTTTGAAATCACAACAACTACTTGCCCAAGCAGGATTTAATCGCGGCGAAATCTTACTAATAACTGCAAGTAGCCCAAATAACCAGGATATCGCGATGGCAGCCAAATTAGCAGCTAATGGATATACTACCTCAGTCCTGGCGATAGGTAGCGCAGATGGTGGGCCTATAAAGAACAAAGATGGCGGACTGATTACAGATGCAAAAGGGAATATAATCGTTGCCAATTTAGATAGTAGCAGCCTAGCTAAACTTGCCAATTCAGGTAATGGAACATTTATCCCTTACTCTAACGATAATAGTGATATAAATAAATTCAATGCAATATATCGACGAGAGCAAATAGCTGATACTCCTTCAAAAATAATGGAATCGCAAAATTTGTGGCAAGAATATGGTTACTGGTTTATCTGGGGTTTAATCCCTATCTTAGCATTATTGGCTAGAAAAGGATGGATAGATAAATTATGTTAAAAAAATTCAGCGCAAAAGCAAAAATCGGAGTAATGATTGGAATACTACAATTACCAACCTTTAGCCAAGCATTAACCTGGGAAGATCTGTGGCTAAACCCTAACCAGCAAGGGGCTGACTTATTAAAGCACAACAAAAACCAAGAAGCAGCCGCTAAGTTTACAGATACGAAGTGGAAAGGCATTGCTTATTATCAAGATAAACAATATGAGCGTGCATATGAGCAATTTAAAAGTGACCATTCTGCCTTAGGCTTTTATAACCAAGGTAATTCGCTCGCCTATATGCATAAGTATCAGGAAGCTATAAATGCCTATCAAGAAGCGCTTAAGTTAGATAAAAACTATCCTGATGCCAAGTATAATATCGAGGTATTGGAAAAGTTACTTAAAGACCAAACGAAAAACAATTCACAAAATTCAAGCCAAGCGAAAAATAACCAGGCGAAAAATGATCAATCTAAAGCTGATAATAAGTCGGCGGACAATAGCAACAATCACTCAGGCACGAATAACTCGAAGCAGGATAATACCCAGAATAAGCAAACAAACCAAGCTAGCAATAATAATAGCTCAAGTGATAACTCTAAAAACCCAGCTAATCAATATAATCCTCAAGATTACAGCAAAAATAATCAGGCAAATGGCCACAAGGAGCAAAAGTTAAATAATGAACCAGCAGCTGGCAAGGAGAATAGTCAGCAAAAGGATAATTTACCGGGACAGATAAATAAGCGAGATGGCGCACAAAACTCAACTAATCAAGCGGCAATAGCCAATAGCCAAGCAAGTAAGGAACAACTAAAGCAACAAGAAATACAAGCTAAACTATCCCAAGTACCGGATGATCCGGGCGGCTTACTCCGCAATAAATTTTTACGTGATTATCAAAGACAACAACAGGAAGGTAATAATGAATAATAAGATTACATTAAGTACAGTATTGTTAATTTGTCTAAATGTGGCTAACGCAGTAGTTCCCGCAAGCGTAGACAGAACAGAAATTGAATTTGGACAAAGTTTAACCCTAACCATTAAATTAAATGATTCAAATCAAACGCCTGACCTATCAGCATTGCAACAAAACTTTGATATCGTTAATACCGGTACCAGCAGTCAAACGAGTATTATCAATGGCAGCACCAGCTCACAAGTTGAGTTTAATGCTCAGTTGATACCCAAAACTGAAGGAAAACTAGTTATCCCGGCACTAAAAGTAGCTAATGACGTTACTGCGCCGATCCAAATTCAAGTAAATAAACCTTCCGCTACGCAAGAAGGATTAGCAGATAGTAAGGTTACTGTTGAAGCCAATATTGCCGATTCAAACCCATACCAAAATACCCCAACCGTATTAAGTGTTAAGATTCTGTATAGTGTACCAATTAATAATGTGAATATGGCACCAATAAATTTACCTAATTCACATATCGAGCCAATTGATAAATCACTACAGTATCAAGTTACCAATCATGGTAAAGTTTATCAGGTTATTGAACAAAAATTTTTATTAACCGCAAATCAGCCAGGTAAACTAGTCATACCGCCGGTGCGAATTAGCGGTTCAATGGCAGATGAACAAAGTAATGATATTTTTGGCCTAGCCATGAGTAAGCCATTTATGGCCCTATCTAAACCGCTTACTGTTAATATAAAAGCTATTCCAGCAGGAGTTGACCCAAAATCCTGGTTGCCGGCTCGTAATGTTGAATTAACTGATACATGGTCGACAAATACCACTAATTTCAAAGTTGGAGAAGCAGTCACCCGCACTATTAATGTGACTGCGGTGGGTATAAGCGGAGAACTAATTCCTGAAATTAATATTTTAAACCCAAATACAGTTAATGCGTACCCGGACAAAGCAACAGCAAGCACCAATACCAAAGGCAGTCAATTAATCGGGAGTAAAAGTTTTAAAATCGCATATATACCAACAAGTTCTGGTGAAATTGAGCTTCCCCAAGTTAGCGTTTCTTGGTGGGATACTTCAGCAAATAAATTAAAAACAGCTCTAATCCCAGCCAAGAAATTTATGGTTAAGGGCAGTATTGCCCCAATTTCAAGCCAAACCGTAACTCCAGCTACCCCGCCCCGGCAAACAGCAGTTTCTACATCAACACCACAAAAAAGTAATACGTATTCTGGCTTTAACCGAATTTGGCAATATTTAACTTTTGTCTTTGCTCTATTATGGATTATTACACTAAGCTTTACTTTTAGGCTTTATAAACATAAGCCCAAAACTAAAAGTAAACTGCACAATGAAATAAATGACTCAGGCCAAGACCGGGAAACACTTCCGGCTGATAAATTGTCGGCAATAAAGACTGCCTGTCAGGAACGCAGCATCCAGGGTTTGAATCAAGCATTAATTAACTGGGCTGAAGGCAGATGGCAAACCCGAATATATACAATTTCGGATATTAAAAAACATGCAAATAACCCATATTTATCGGAATTAATTGATAAAATGAATCTAAGTTTATATAAAAACCAGGAATTCGATAAATTTGCTGAAATTTGGACATTAATCGATGAATTATCTGTGACAAGAGAACAGAAATCAAAACATTATTTGCAGGATTTTTATCCGAATTAACATGCTTAGCTATTTAGTCTTAATTGTCGAGGTCAACTATGCCAATAAGTTTGCTGTTTCCATACGATTGGAGCCACTAACCTATTGGCTAATCATAACTCTAACTTTGATTCGTTAAAAAATAGTATCCAACTTCAAAACCGGACACTTTTTCATTGCATACTTCAAAAAAAATATTAATAGCGTCAATCAATTAAATCCGAATACAAGCCTTTCGGTTATAAATTACACATTTTTTACGATTATTATTTATTGAATAGACTTTTAAATAAAATAAGCTTTTATATTGCATTTTGCAAATATTATAAAATAGTTAATACTGTTCTTTTAATCTTAATACCGGATACTTTTTCTGATACAGAGCTCAATTGAGATTTTGAACAGTTTCAATTTATCCGTATGAGTACTTTATTGCTTTTAAAAGGATAATTCATTATGCCGGTAATTTCTTTTCCACGCAGGAAACAACCTACCCTCAAAATTCAAACACCACAAGGAAATTTGCAATCAACACTCTTTACTAACATAAACTATGCGACTAAAACCGAGAAAATGGAGCTATTAAGGGAACTACTTCAGATTAACTTTAACGGAAAAAGCTTAGACCAAATAAAGCTTTTTTGCCAACGAGAATTAAAGGCAATCAGCTGTATTGTAGATGCAGCTGGCAATGAAGATAAGGCATATAGTAATTTAATAGATTTTTTTAACGAAAAAGACAATGTAACACCAACAGAACATATAGGCCGCCTGCTAAGTTTATTCAAAAACCGCAATAGTGGTTTTATTATCGGGCAGCAAAACTTGAATAGATCAGCAGCCATCTATTTTGAAATTTTATGTGCAATAGTTGAAATAGATAATTCTGAATTTAGTCCTCATGAACGTGAGAATATAAATATAGCACAAAAAGAAAGCAATAAGTGGTATCGAGAAAATTATGCCAAAAATATACGTGTTAAAAAAAACTTTGCCCTAAACAAACTTGTAATTGATTTAAATTCAGCAGATAAAATCACAAGGAACAACCTTATAATATTCGAAGCTCTCCAAAATTCAGCTAACCCACAAAATTTTGAAGAAGTAGCGGCTCCTTTGTATTATAGGCGTTATATAAGCAGCAAACTTTACACTTCTTACAATTCTAAGCAAGAAAACCTAACATTTTCAGATAGTCAATATTTTGAAACATTCGTAGAACATAAGCTTTCAGTTTTCTTTCCATTTATAAAAGAACTTACAGTTACCAATATCACAATTCAAAAGATACCCAATAATGCATTTAGAGGCATGTTTAGTTTGCTAAAAATCAATTTTTCGCAGACCAATCTTACCAATCTTACCAAGAACACATTTTGTGGATTAGAAGGTTTAGAAGAGATTGACTTGTCGCATAACAGGTTAGTAAAAATTGAGGCAAATACTTTTGTGGGTCTTCAAAGGTTACGAAAACTTAACTTATCAATGAATCAGATTAGTGAAATCAATGACGATGAATTTAAGGGATTAGGTAATTTACAAGTACTTAATTTATCCCACAACAAGTTAATAAACATTAAGGCAAATATTTTTTTGGATCTAGGTAAATTACGCAAACTTAATTTATACGCAAATCAGATTAGTGAAATCAATGATGAGGGATTTAAGGGATTAGATAGTTTAGAAGTACTTATTTTAAGGATGAATAAATTAACTACAGTATCTAAAGAGCTTAATAAATTAACCAGACTCTTAAAGCTTGACCTAAGCAGAAACGAAATAAAAGAAATCTATAAGAACTCTTTTTATGGCTTAAGAAATTTAAGGCTGCTTGACTTATCATCTGAAACGGCATTAAACGTTATTTATAAAAAAGCATTTAACGGGTTAGATAATTTGTTAATACTTTGGTTAGGGATGGAGCCCCAGCTAACTTTTGAAGATCCATTATATCGGTTAGCCAATTTACAAATTCTTAAATCTACTTATATTCACACCAGAAATAGCAAAATCAGTGAGCTTGTTGAGAGTGCACAAGGGTTTTATGCTAGATATATTGAGGGTGAGAGGTTCATAAGATACTTGCAAAAGATAGTTATAAAAACCAATTATTTTGACTATATAAAAGAGTCCAGTAACATGCTTAATGACCGTAACTATGATAGTTTGATGGAGGCTTTAAATCGAACTGATTATTCAGAAAAAGCAAAACAAAAAATACTTGATGTATATAATAGTCAGAGTCTAGAGCTGGATCTTTCAAATTGCCAGTTGACTGAACCTCCTAACCCGCAAATTTTATCTTTTCTACCCTTTATTCAAACACTTATCCTAGCTAATAATAAGATTAAGGAATTAAAGACAAAGTGCTTTAGTAAACTATGCAACTTGCAAAAACTTGATTTAAGGTTAAATATTATTAGAGCTATCCCAAAAGCGGCATTCTATGGTTTAGCTAATTTGAAAATTCTTTGGTTAGATAATAATTGTATTATTACCATTAGCAAAAATGGGTTTAATGGGCTTAATTGCCTAGAAATCCTTAATTTGGAACGGAATTGTTTAACATGTATCCAAGCAAATACGTTTAGCCCCTTAATCAATTTACGCGAGCTTTATTTAATAGATAATAGTCTAAGAGTAATAAGCGAGAATGCTTTTAATCGACTTATTAATTTACAACAACTTTATTTGCAAGGTAGTTTTAAAAATCTACGCGGGCTCCCACTAAAAGTATTTAGTAGCCTCATTTCACTGCGCAAACTTAATTTATCGTATAATAATTTTACGAGTATCAAGCCAAACACATTTAACGGTTTAGGCAATTTAGAGGATCTGGAACTATACTTTAGCAAAATAGAAAAAATAGAAAAAGGGGCATTTAATGGTTTAGATAATTTGTTATATCTAAACTTATCTGGTAACGAACTCACAAAAGTTGATAAGGATTGTTTTAGCGGGCTTTTAAATTTAAAGCAGCTCTTCCTGACTAGTAACAGTAATCTGGTATTTGAAAAAGACATATTTAACAGTTTAGCCAGCTTAAGATACATTAAATTTAATCAAGAGCAAAAGGAGAAAATCCAAAAAACTATTTTAAATACTCGTTACTATAAATGGAAATTTCCTGACCGTGATTTTGCCATTGTTCAACATGATAAATTAATTAAGTTTAATCGATCCTAAACTGCCGGGTAAGGCGATTAGATACACACCCTAGTTGAAGGGATAATTGCTTTAAAATCACCAAATAGAGGCTCTTTTCTCTGGCTCGAGATACATCTTGTCGCCAGGCTTTAATTTAAATGTATCATAAAAGCCTGCTTGATTGCTTAATGCGCCATTACATCTAAATTCTGCGGGGGAATGCGGATCAACTTTAATCCGTTTGATGATTTGCTCCGGTCTTACTTTTGCCCGCCAAACTTGCGCCCAACCTAGATAAAACCTTTGTTCCCCAGTCAAATTATCAATAATGACTGCTCGCCTGTGGTTTAAGGATAGCTCATATGCCCTAAAGGCAATAGCTAACCCTGAATTATCCGCAATATTCTCACCTAAGGTTAGTTCGCCATTTACATGATAACCAGCTAAGGGACTATATGCATTATATTGCTCGATTAACTTGGCAGTTTTGGCATTAAACATTTCCCGATCATTTTTGGTCCACCAATTATGTAAATTCCCAGACTCATCATACTGGCTACCCTGGTCATCAAATGCATGACTTATCTCGTGGCCAATCACCGCACCTATTCCGCCATAATTTACCGCATCATCAGCTTTAACATTAAAAAATGGAGGCTGCAAAATGGCTGCAGGAAAAGTTATTTCATTTAACTCGGGACTATAATAGGCATTGACCGTTTGCGGAGTCATAAACCATTCATCGCGGTCAACCGGTTTGCCTAGTTTGGATATATTCCGGTTATATTCAAATTCTGCAGCGCGCATCAAGTTACCTACCAGGTCATCAGACTTAATCTCTAACCTAGTATAATCACGCCATCTATTCGGATATCCGATCTTAAGTTTCATTGCATTTAATTTCTTTAAGGCCGCAATCTTGGTTTGCGGGCCCATCCAATTAAGTGACTCAATACTTTGTTGGTAGGCAATTTTCAGATTATTAACAATTGCTTCCATGCGCACTTTATTTTGTGGAGGAAAATATTTTTCTACATAAAATTTACCAAGCGCTTCACCCATTGTAGCTTCAACTAAATAGATACCACGTTTGTAACGAGGCTCATCGTTTGGCACACCACTCAAGGTAGTACCATAAAACTTGAAGTTTTCCCGAACAAACCTGTTTGATAGATATGGCGCAAAGTTACTTAATAAATGCCATTTAAAATATATCTTCCACTCCTCTAAGGGAATTGTATTAAATAAATTATTAAGTCCTTGCAAATAGCTTGGCTGACTGACTATTACATAGGTAAATTTATTGTGAAGATTAGCTTGAGTAAAAAACTTATCCCACTCAAAATCAGGCATTAAGCTTGCAAGCTTATTTAATTCAACTTTATTATAGGTTTTTACCGGGTCCCGGTTTTGTACGTTTGACCATTCGATTGAAGCAATTTGAGATTCAATATTAATAATTTGCCTAGCATGGTTTTGGCTATCGGTGTCGCCGGCCATTCTTAGCATAGTAGCTATATGAACTAGGTATTGCTGCCGGATTTTGCTAAAAGCTGGATCATTTTTTAGATAATAGTCACGATCAGGCAGACCCAAACCATTTTGGTTGATATCAACTATTTCCTTGGCGGAATCCTTGGCATCTTGATGTACTGACAAGGCAATAGGGGCGGTTACACCTATTTGATTAAAATGGGCAACTAGGTCAGGAAATTCATTTTTTGATTTTATTGACTCAATTTTATAAAATTCTGGAGTAAGTGGAGCCAAGCCCAATTGATTCAGCTTCTGCTCATTCATATAGCTTCGATAAATTGCCGCAATCTTCTGTTGGTCCGGATTAGTTAAATCCCTTCTATGCGTGTAACCATTTATTATTCCATATAAGTCTTCTACTATATTGTCCTGAAGTTGGTAAAAAGTCCCCCATGCAGATTTATCCTCAGGTATTTGTGTTTTAGCCAGCCATTTTCCATTGGTATATTTATAAAAATCATCCACAGGGCGGACACTTGTATCTATATACTTACTATCGATTCCGCTTTGTGGGCTAATGGCTTTACCATTGATTAACTTTTGGTTATAAAGTAAAGAATTTTGTGCTAATACTGGCTTAGCTATAACTAGTAGTATGGCAACAAATGAGATATATTGTTTCTTCATGATAATTTTTACCTATTTCTAATTTCCACCTAGATTAACCACATACAAAATAATTTTTGGGCGATTTATTCCACTACCATCTTATACTAAGTACCCCCTTGAAGTTGGGGATTTCTCGCATGTTAAGCTAAATTTTTTAAGCATCTCTTCCTAATCAATCATGTGGAAATTAATTAATGCCCATAGTAGCAGTTAAGAAGTGTCCGGAATTTAAAAAAGAATTATGCAGTATATGAGGCAAATTTAACAACTTTAAATCTTCAACCATATTTTATTAGTTACTAAATTTTAAGCTTATTCGAATTTTAGATAAATAGTAATGCGTTCTTACAAGGCAAGGCCGGGATCGACACCCGGCCTTAGGCTAGCAAAGCAACTGATTGTTACGCACTTGCATTAATCCTGGAAAAATATAGGATTTATTAGACCAGTGTATAACAAGACTAATTAATTTCTTTTATGCTCCTTAGTGGCCTTATTTGAATATATTTTATGGCCAATATAAATTAGAGCAAATAAAATCACAGAGGAATAGATCATTACAAAATCCAATATCCCGTAATGTTCGCCAAGAGTAATGAATTGGGCAGCTACAATAAATGCTATTACTACCATTGATATTATCTGTGCCCAAGGGTAGAATTTGGCTCGGTATTTCAAAACTTCAATTCCACCATGGGCAGCTAAGTATTTGCGGCGGAATTCAAAATGGCTCAAAGCTATACCAAACCAGGCAATAAATCCACATAATGAGGAAATCTGTACAATATAGTTAAAGAAAGTACCATTCCCAATAAATGAAGAAAGAAATACTAAAGAACCAATCAAGGCGGTAACGATTAAAGCCGGAATTGGCACTCCTTTAGAATTAAATTTTTTGAAAACTGCCGGAGTCTGGCCATGCTGCCCCATATACCATAAAATACGGCTTGAAGAATACATGCTGGCATTGGCAGCCGATACCAAAGCGACTAATATGATCAAATTCATGGCATCCGCAGCATAGTGACCGGCAAATTTAAAGAAAATCAAGGTATATGGGCTAGTAGTAATATTATTCTGGTTGGCCAAATTCGGATCATTAAATGGTAGTAATAGGCTAATTACCGCAATAGATAAAACATAAAATAAGGTTAACCGCCAAAATACTAGTCGAATTGAGTTTGGGATACTTTTTTCAGGGTCTTTTGTTTCGCCTGAAGCTACTCCAACTAGCTCTGTCCCCTGAAAGGAGAATCCGGCAAACAGGAATACCGAAATAAATCCATACCAGCCTTGGTGAAATGGCGCATCACCTATATGCCAATTTCCTGCACCTAAATGAGGCTGCTCAAATATAGTAACGCCGCCTAAAATAATAAAAACTATGATAACTGCTACTTTAACAAAAGAAAGCCAGTATTCAATTTCCCCATAAACTTTAACTGAGAAAACATTGGCAATGAAGACTGCAGCAAAGATCACAACTGAAAAGTAAACAGGATTAACATGCGGAAACCAGTAACTCATAACTAATGCTGCAGCAGAAATTTCTGCAGCAATGGTAATTGCCCAGTTAAACCAATAGTTATAGCTCATCGCAAAGCCAAAAGATTTGCCAACGTATAAGCTTGAATAGTCACAAAATGAGCCTGAACTAGGTTTATAAGTGCTCATTTCACCAAGGCTTGTCATTAAAAAATATACAATAACTGCCATCAACCCATAGGCAAACAACGCTCCCCCAGGCCCCCCAACAAATATTGAGTAACCACTTGCTAAAAAAATCCCGGTACCGATCGAACCACCAATTGCGATCATATTAATATGGCGAGCTTCTAATTTTTTTTCTAAATGTGCCATTATAAATTCCTAAATTGTTTATACAATATAAAATTACTATTACAAGAATAAATTAAATTACTAATAAATAGCCAGGACTTCAAGCTAAGAAAGAAAAACAGTTGTAGACTTATGGTTCTTGATAAACAGTTTCTGATGAGAAAGAGAAATGGAATAAGTATATGACATAATATTTGTTCCTTAAGATCAAAAGTTCCAGATTTCAGACATAAACATGCCTTTTAAGGCACCGTATTTACGAGTTAAATTGGCAAAACTCATAGGTTTGTTCCAAACATAAAAAGAATAAATCCAATTGTAGCATACATTTTACCCCAACAATAAATTATCTTTAGGCGTTGCCGCGGCCCTCAATAGTATATAAGCTCTGCAAAATTATCGTATCTATTTTATTCTAACAACACCCAAGGTACAATTACGCTTTGCGCTTCAATAGAGGCTGCAATCAATCCTGCCGACAAATAACAACTACATAGTTTATGTTGCAAAATAGCATTAGTAATTAATTGAATAGGAAGTGGAGCAATGTTAAAGACGATTAAACAGAAATTAATAATAGGGATTACATTGGCATGTTTTACCTTACTGACTGGCTGTGGAACAATTTTTTACCCTGAGCGTAGAGGAAATTCAACTCATTTAGACCCAGGCGTGGCCGTTTTAGATGGTATTGGACTATTATTCTTCCTAATCCCTGGGGTGATTGCTTATGCAGTTGATTTCACGACGGGTTGTATTTATATGTCTGGTTCAGGCGCTGGCAGCAGACAGGCAATGGTGGTACCACTTGACAAAGATAAAGAGATACAAAGCCAAGTCAATCAAGCACTATATTCTAATTATGGAGTAAGTTCAGATAATGCAATTTTAGTGAATGGAGTGGTTGGTCTTAATAATTGGTATCAAATCTCTCCGATAAATTCTAACAGCATGCCTAAAAGTCTGAGCTAACCAGGTCGTGGCTAAAGAATTTTTGTACAAAATAGTATGATAGCATGTTAGAATTGTGGCTTAATCACCGGGGGTGCCTGAACTAATTTTTAGCAGGCTGAGAAATACCCTTTAAACCTGATCAGGTTAGTACCTGCGCAAGGGAGAGTGTGCAAACAAAAAGCTTTCATGCTTTTACAATTCAAAGCCACCTCCCCTATCATTTACTCCCGGAAAATTGACTTGGTTTATTCTGGGAAAAATAATGAAACAAAAATTAACCTTAAGTGAAATAGTGTTTATAGCAATCATGTCAACTGCCCTTGGCATTAGCTGGTGGGCATATTCATTTATTTACGATATATTTGCGCCATTTCTAAAAAGCATCGGCCCTAGCGGATTACTTGAAGGCTTCTGGCATATGGGCGGAATCTTTTTTGCTTATATCATACGAAAACCTGGCAGTGCAATCTTGGGCGAAACTATTGCTGCAACAGTAGAAGGATTAATTTCTCAGTGGGGCTTTTCAGCAGTTGTTTCAGGATTTTGCCAGGGATTGCCGGTAGAGCTTCTTTTTTTAGCTTGCCGCTATAAAAGCTGGGGTAAGACTTCCTGTGCCTTGGGGGGTGCGTTATCTGCACTAGGCGGTTATATTGTTACGTATTACTGGTATGGCTACTCCCAATTTTCCCTTAAATTTAATCTACTTAATTTAAGCTGCAATTTGATTTCCGGCGCAATTTTAGGCGGGTTATTGGCTAGATTTCTTGCTAATCGCTTGAATCAGGCGGGAGTTCTTAACCAATTCCGGATTAGCAATGAATAATTACCAAGTTTATGAGATTGATAATTTTGGCTTTAGCTACCCTAAAGCGAGTCAAACTATCCAATTTAGGGGGACAATAGCCATTAACCGCAGGGACTGCATCTTGCTGCAGGGAACTTCAGGCAGTGGTAAATCGACTTTAATTACGGCTTTAAAAGGGCTGATTCCACATTTGATAAACGGCAAAATCAGTGGCAAAATTCATTTTAATGGCAAAAATATTGCAACCTTAAACGAAAATGATTTACTTAAGATTGGCTACCTACAGCAAAACCCGGATAGCCAGCTTGTCTGCCAAGATGTATTTAGCGAACTTGCTTTTGGCTTGGAAAACCAGGGTTTAGCTCCGTCAATAATCTTCAAAAAAATAACTGATTTTGTCAATCAGTTTAAGGTTGCACACTTGCTTGACAGAAAAGTTCAAGAGCTCTCAGGCGGCGAAAAGCAAAAAATTAATCTACTTGCGATTCTCTTACTCGAGCCGGAGGTATTACTTTTAGATGAACCGACTGCTTTTTTAGATCCTGAATCAGCAATTGAAGTTATGTCGCTTATCAAACAACACCTACAAGATAAAACTGTAATAATTGTTGAGCATAACTTACATTTTGTTAAAGATATCATTAATAGATACTTGGTTATTGATGACAGTGGCAAAATCGAAGAAAAGCCTCTTGCTTTACTTGGCTGCAACCCTAAATTAATTGACTTGAAATCAACGATCGAAAAAAATAATAATCAGATATTAAATATCCAAAACCTTAACTTTAGTTACCCTAACTCGAACCCACTCTTAAAAGATATCAATATACGCTTGAATGCTGGCGAAATCATTGCTATCACCGGCAAAAATGGCTCTGGCAAATCAAGTTTGCTAAAACTGATTAGTGGCGTATACTCGCAAAAGACTGAAATTACTTTTCTTGGCCGAAACCTAGATAAAATAAGCAAAAAAGATCTTTGGCGGCAATTAGGCCTGCTATGGCAAAATCCTGAGGCGCATTTCTTATTCAATACAGTTAGTGAAGAAGTGGCAATACGGCCGGAATTATTGGATATGGTTCAATTGAACATTCAAAAGCAGCAAAACCCCTTTTCATTATCAGAAGGACAAAAACGCAGATTGTCTTTGGCAATTACCATAGCCAAGCCCAAAAAGCTACTGCTTCTTGATGAACCTACTTTTGGCCAGGATCAGCATAATAAGCAGGAACTAGCGAAATTAATTGCTAGAATAGCAAACGAAGGTACAGGGTTTATAATTGTAAGTCATGATCTTGAGTTTATTGATAGTTTAACTACAGACAAATACCGTCTAGATATGGGTTCATTAATCAAATGTTAAATAGCAAATTGCACTGTCTAAATTTTGTCCTGATACCTCTAATTTGGCTAATTAGTATTTTTATAAATAATAACTGCTATAGTTATTTACTCATTTTATCAGCCAGCAGCATTAGCTTAATCTTATTATGTTCGCAAATCCATTGGCGGAGCTTATTTTGGTTTAGCTTGGGCCTATTACCCGCTTTAATTGCCATGTTTATCAGTAGCTATTTATTTATCGATCCAAACAAGGCCACTCATGACAGCTTAATACTTAATAGTATTACGCTAACTATCCGCTTGTATTCATTATCGGTAATATCATTCGCATTTATCTACCACATGCCAAAAGACACGCTTATCTTAAGTTTGGCTCAACGCAAAATTTTGCCAGTTAAATTGGCCTTTGCTCTTTTAGCGGTTTTCAATGCCTTTAGTTATCTTAAAGGGGAATTTAAGCGTATCCTTATAGCATATCAAATGCGCTTCCAAAAGTCTGGATTTTCACCTAAGCTACTGCTACCGCTATTAGTTTCAGCTGCCCGTTACGCACACACTTTAAGTATCAGTATGTATAACCGTGGTCTTAACCAAAAGCGTAGCTATTTTCAAAAAGAAAAGCCCTTCAGTTTTTATGATTATGTATTTATTGCCATAAATGCAATAGCTAGCTTTATAATATTCTATAGTTTATCTCAAAACAGTTTAAATTCATGACGAAGACTATCAGCTTAGTAGTCAAAGAGTAATCCCCTATCAGTTACCTTTAGATATTTGAGAATAAAGCTATATAAATAATCATAACAAAATGATATAATCACGTTAGGAGTAATTACCATGATTAATGAAAATAACCACCCAGTAGAAATTAAAATCACGCAAGATAAGCTTGTTGATTTATTATTACATGCTGCTACTAGAGAAGATATAGCTAAATTAGATGGCAAGATTGATGCGCTTGAATCAAAAATAAATAGTTCAATGGTTGCGCTTGAGGCGAGACTAACCGCTAATGCTAACAACTCTGAAACTAGAGTTAATAGTCAGTTTAAATGGATTCTTGGCACAACGCTTGGTGTTGGAGTGTCTTTGATTGGCGTTATGATTGGGTTAGCCAGTTTCCTTACGCACTATTTACATTAGAGCCAAATTAAAAAAGCCACCGTTTAGGTGGTTTTTTTATTAGTTGGCTTATTATAGTAAATTAGTGGCACATGGCGCAGATAACAGCCATCGAGGCAGTTATCTTATCTAATGCAGGGCTAAATAAAATGACTAAACTATTAAGTTTATTAATCTTCATCAATGAAGTTAATGCACGCGGTTGGCATCCTTACCCAAGTAAACACTTTTCATTTGCTGGTCAAGTATTATTATTAATTTTTAGCGATTTGCCTGCTGGCCAACCTCTAATTTTGCGTCTGCATTTTAAAAATTTTTTAATGACGTTTAACCCTGTGGGTGTCCCAAAATCAAAAAACTTATGCTAGAACAGCAAAAAATCGGCCTGTGATTAGGTCGATTTTCCTCAACAATTCTCTATTAGTCTCATAGTAGTACCAATCTCTATAATGCCTGTGCAATTGCCAGTCTCTCTTCCTGCATTTTCTCCCTACAAATCTGATTGAGGAACTTTGAAACTGCCCCATGCATCTTTAACCAAGCAATCACATCTTTATCAAGTTTGGCACTAATTGGTGCTTTTATAGGTTTGAAAAATGGGTTAGGTTCCCAGCCTATAAAATTAGTAATTTCAGGAATATCAGAGAAATCTATATCTTCATCTTTTATATTCTCCAATATTTTAAGTTCTTCAAGCATTCTTTTATCTTGATTCATTATAAAAATTCCTTTCTTTTTTACTTGCTAGCCGCGCAGAAATTATCCGAATATTTCCATTACGTTCAGCATATACGACGAATACAACAACAAAAAATGAGGAAGGAGCTGCTATTAAGATATTAAGTGCAATCTTACTTATTCATAAAAATGGCGGTAATAAATACCGCCTTTAATCTTTTGTTATTTTGCTACAGCCAGTGAAATCCTTTAGCTAAAACACCTAAGAAGAAAACACTTATTGTTCCCATAATTCCACTTACCCAAATAATCGTATTCACGCCTGTTTGTGCAACTTCTTTTCTAACAATTTCAATCTCTTTTTGTAAGCGAAGTTCCGATTCCCTTAAATCTCCTTTGGAACATAATTCTTGTAACTTTAGAGCTTCAATTTGGTGGCGCTGATCTTGCATACGCTGCTCCATTGCTTCGGCTAATTGTTCAATATGACGAGCATTAAGCTCTGCTACTTTCTCATCAACTCCAAGCTCTTTAGATTTATTTACAAATTCAAGAATATCAAACATTATTGTTGTCATGGTATTCATACCTCACGCTCCTAATAGTTGATTATAACATAGAAGGTGGCTATTTAAAACCACCTTTTTAATATATCCACCTGTAAATATTTAGTATTCTGTTGGTAACATAATTATATTTGCCGATCTGGAGTCATCAATATCAATAGCACTACATTAAGCAAATAAATCAAGAATTCTATTTTGTTCATTTTGCCAATTTATTCGCAACTTTAAAAAAAATTAGACTGAAGGCTTTTTCGATTTTGATATGGTACTTTTATATCATAAGTTAAAGTTTAAGTATAATATAAATACTGCTGGGCAAGCGGAAATTAGCGTCTAGGGAGCCTCCTCAGTTTTGTTTAATACGGGAAACGGTACTAACTAGATATGGAGCCTTGAACTTGCATCCCGCACTTTAGTAAGTAGTGGGAGAATGTTAAAGGCTGATTAATTTAGCGTATGATTGCTAAAAATCCATTACAATAGCTGTTATTGACTTAACTAGTTTGAAAGTATCACTGTGAATAACAATTTTAGCCATCAATTTACTGAATATGATGAATCAATGCTACAACAGAAAGTAGCAAGTATTAAACAACGCTTAAGCCAAACTATTCCAGTATCTGGCTTAACCTATGAAGAACTTTGTGACATGCTGGAACAACTAGCTAAAATAGACATTGGTAAATTTTTTCTAATTAATGGCGGCGCCAATGGCTACTGGACTGATTATTTTATAAATTTCCCCAGAGATAAAATTGCTTCGTTACCCTACATTGAACAAATAATATTCAATTCGGAAGTAATGACTGCAACCTATCAACGCCAACAAATTTTTAAACAACAAAATCAGGAAAAACTTCAGAATGGAGTTCACTTAGCTGCTATTCCCAGTGGATTGATGAGTGAGCTACTTGATTTAGATTATTCTTCTATCAAAAACATCGAAATCACTGCGATAGACCTTGATCAACAATCTCTTGAATATTCCAAACAAAAATACCCTGATCTATATGCTAAATACACAATTAGCCAAACCTGTCAGGATGCCTTTGAAATGAATTTGCATAACCGGTTTGATTTAATTTCTTCGAATGGTTTAACTATTTATATACCTGATGATGAATTGGTAGCCAAACTATTTAGCAGTTTCTATCAAGCCTTAAAACCTGGCGGAAAATTGGTTACCAGCTTTTTGACTTATCCAGCAAGTTTTCCCGATAAAACAGAACAAATTTATCCTAAAAATCAACTAAAAGAACAAATAGAAATAGGGTTATTCGTAGATATATTACAAGTAAAATGGAATACCTTCCGGACAACCGAGCAGTTTAGCCAGCTAATTTCCTCGGTAGGTTTTAGCAATTTAAAGATAATTCCGGATGAAAAAAATATTTTCCCGACAGTAGTTGCATATAAAAATTGACTCGAGTTTACTTTACAGTTGGGAGAATTTTATTCTCCCAACATCTTAAATAGCTCGCGAGTAAAATTATCGTTATAACTTTTAATTAAATTGTCTATAATCTCAGGATCACATTCCTTTTCAACTATATCTCCACCTTTCACTTTCTCCATATATTTCCTGGAATCTATACAGATAATATTTCCGGATTTCAACTTGGCTGAATTTATTCTGGCAGTATGAAATTGCATACTGCCATTATAAAGTAGACAAAGCCCTACCTCATAGTTAGTTGGATCAATATTTTGATAAACCATTATGTATCTTTGCAGAAGCCCTGATTCCTTATTTTTATTACTAGATGAGTTAACTTGTGAAAAAATATTTGGACCAAAAAATTCAAGATAGTCAAGAATCGTTATCAATTTATCATTGCTATTTTTTTCAGCGAACATGGCAGCATGCCAAATATCATTTTCTTGACTTTTGTATGCAACATAACTTTTTGCCCCGTTTATAACTTTACAAACTGAATATAATCCATTATTTTTATCTTGATTGCTTATTTTCAATATTTCGTATACAGAATTAGGAAGTATCTTATAATCAGGAAAGGAAATTCTATAATTACTACCCATAGTACCGTTTGGCTTTCCCAACGTTACGCGAAGATAGCCGCCTAAATCAATTGTTACGTCTACATTTTTAATATAATTACCACGATACCATTTATTTGCCTCAGTTAATATACTCTCAATATTAGCTTTATTTATTTGATTTTTGCTAAATAGTTGTGCTAGTTCGTCTTGTGAATAGAAAACGCACAAAGTTTTAATCAATACTGCTGTATATTTGGCTCCGGTACGGGTAACATTCTGTTCACCAAAATATTTACTACGTCTATTCTGAAATAGCAATAATATATCATTCCACTGTTTTAATTCATCTGCATTTGCAAATTCTTGACTTAATTTGCCCTCCAAAAGCAAACTATCCCAGTCTCCGTTAGCATTAACTATTTTACTTACTATCTGCAAGTGCTTTAGGCAATTATTCTTTAATTCCTCTCTATCACAGTTGAAATATTCATTAAGCATATTTAATAAATGATTATTTTTATTATCCCGTGACTCTAAAGAATCTTCTAGGGAGCAAATTGAAAAATCATTCTCACTCTCAATCGCGTTTTCTTGCACGGCTTGATCAGCCGTATACTGGTTTGCAAAAACTTGATTACACCATTTGGATATCTGCGCATTTCGCGAAAAAGCAACTTTAGACATTACAAATTAACCTCAAAATAAATTATTTCACTGAGACAAGTTAATTTTAATAGCTTAGATTGCACACGTCATTTGACAAAGTAATGCAAGATCATTGTGCAGAAGATTAGAGCTATAAATCAATTAACTTTTTGAATGCATAAGATAGTCTGCTTTAAAATTAAATATTACTAGTGCGTAATAACAGCCATTTTCTAGCGCTTTGCACTAGTTCTGGTAGCAAGAAACAATTTAAAAAAGCTCTTCATTTAAATATGATTAAAAATTTGTTTCTCAGAAGTTAATAAATTTAGATGCTCTAAAAAATAATAAAAATAACTTTAAATTGGGATATTCACAGATGTCATTAAGACTAAGCTTTCACATAAAGCCGATCATGAAGCATATTAACGAATATAAAAATATTATTATAAAATTTTACAATAATTATAATATTTAACTACTAATATTACTCACTTTTACTTTTTTGACAAAAGCTTTAAATTTGATTAGCGGGCGTAACATCACTTACTTTTTGCAGCGGTTTTATAAGTCTATCTTATTTTTTGCGAAAGGTAAATTCGACATCGACAACTTTTCGGTTAACTTTATGTTCAACCAGATCAATTAAAATATCTGATTTTACATTAATCTCATTAATTGCTATACTCAAAACCTTGCGTTTAAAATTGCTATATATTTCATATGTCCCTAGCTCTATTCCCAATAGCTCTTTGATTTCGGCAAGGGTGAATTTTATACTCTGAGTATTTTTGTCAAAATTAGTTAATATGATATCGTAAATCAACGTAGAATAGCTTGATGTAAAACTGGCTGAATATTTCCAGCGGCCGCCAATATATTGCTGTTTGATGTAAAGGATAAATGGAATTAAACGATAGCTAACTTCTATAGTTACCAGTTTAGTAGCACGATTAAAAGAATATGCTGAAATGAAGGTTGTAGCTTCACGATCGTCTATTTCACCATCAGGCGTTAGGCGCTCAGTAGTTAAAGTACGGTTGCAAAAATCTTCAAGCAGGTTTAATAATTCCAGTTTAGAAATGTTGGGAATAAACCTGGTTAATACCGCAAAGTTACTTTGAATCATTTTGTTTTGTTTATTTATAAAATTTGTCTGGTCGCTACTTTTAATATGCTTCATTATAAAAGCCATCAAGGTAATATGGGCTGGAGTTGGCAAATACTTGTAGCGAGAAGTTGTAATACCGTCTGGATGGGTAACAATGCGGATTGCAGCTATCATGGATTACTCCAACTAAAAGATTAAAGCGGTAATAAGATATATTTTGTAGGTAGAAAATAGCTCGGCTTCCAACCTAGATTAAATTGTCCCAAATCATAAAAAATTATAGTAAAAAGTCTCATCCTGAAAAGATACTTATTGTATAATTTTGGTATCCGATACTTATTAATGGTAGTTAGTACTCGTTATTTAAACGATTGAAATCTTTGGCAAAAAATACCAGGTAGTTAATAGTTATAGTTAGTATTATATCACGCTTAAAAGAATCAGATAATTTATTCATAACATTTTGAATTAAAACCGATTTAAGTTATTTATTTTTATACAGTATCCGTAACCATATAGCTAGTATTCGATACTCAGTGCCAAATGATACTCTAGGAAAGGCATACAATGCTAAAAGAAACCTTATTAAAATTATTTTCATTTATGGTTGCTTCTCGTGAATCAGACACGGTAGAAGCCGAATTAGTTAATAGTGGGGAAGCTAATTTTCTTGCATCAAGCAAGGGTCACGAAGGTAGTGTTATAGTAACCCCATTTTTACAAAAATCAGACTATCTACATTGTCATTACCGAGATAAGGCGTTAATGCTTGCACGCGGAATTAGTAATGAAATGTTTATTTATAGTGCACTATGTAAAGCTGAATCACATTCTGCCGGCCGCCAAATGGTATCGCACATGAGTGCTCCAGAATTAAATGTATTAAGCATGGTTGGCCCTGTTGGCAATAATGCGCTTCAAGCAGTCGGAGTTGCGGAAGCAATTAAAAACCAGGAAGACAAGCCGATTGTATATTGTTCAGTAGGTGATGGCACTTCACAACAAGGCGAAGTTTTAGAGGCAATTGCCGAAGCTAAACGCTCACGGTCACCTGTTTTATTCTTTATCCACAATAATAATCTAGCCATTTCTACCCGAACTGAAGGAAAAACCTTTTTCTCTCGACCAAACGGCCTAGTTGATTCTTACTATGATATTCCGATAACATATATAAATGGTTCCAATGCCCTAAAAGAAATTGAAAAAGTTGGTAACGTAATTAACAACATGCGGACTGACCGTGAGCCACGCATCATTGTTTTTAATGTTGATCGATTAGATAATCATTCAAATGCTGACGATCAGCGTTTATACCGTGATGACAGCGAAATTATATTGAGCTATGAACAAGATCCGTTAAATTTGGCTGTTAAGTATCTAGAAGAGCAAGGAATTAGCATAGCTGAAATCGAGGCCGCTAAACAAGAAGCCATCAGTTTAGTAAGGCAATCTGTCGATGTTGCTCGAAATGGTAGTGACCCAGCTTCTGAATTTAGCGCGGAAGCACCATTACCAGAAGAGTTAATTAACCCAAAACATGAGTATCGTGGCGATTTTGACGCAAGCGAGCGCTTAACGATGCTGGAAGCTATGCGCGGGGTTTTTAATCACCAACTGGCACAAAATAAGGATGTTGTGTTATTGGGTGAAGACATTGAAGACGGTAAAGGAGATGTTTTTGGTATAACGCGCGGCCTATCAACTAAATATCCAGGAAGAGTAATTAATTCTGCCTTAAGTGAATCGACCATTGCCGGAATTGCTACAGGAATGGCGCTTGCTGGCAAACGGCCAGTTGCTTTTATTCAGTTTGCAGACTTCTTGCCGCTTTCATATAATCAGATTATGGCCGAAATGGCTACTATGTATTGGCGGACTAATGGTGGTTGGCAAGCCCCAGTGATTGTTTTTGCTGCCTGTGGTGCATACCGCCCCGGCCTTGGCCCGTTCCATTCGCAAACTAATGAAGCAACATTTGCCCATATCCCTGGATTAGATGTTTATATGCCGTCAAATGCTAGTGATGCTGCAGGAATGCTAAATGCTGCTTTCAAGTCACCACGGCCTAGCTTGTTTTTATATCCTAAAAAACTTTTAAATAATGGTAGCGTTGACGATACAACTTCTAAAGATGTGGATAAACAGCTGGTAAACGTAGGAAAAGCACGGATAGCTAAATCAGGTAGCGATATTACTTTAGTTGGCTGGGGCAATACATTATCATTATGCTTGCAAGTTTCCGAATCATTAGAACAAGTTGGTGTAGAAGCAGAAGTAATTGATTTAAGGACGATTAAACCTTATGATGCCCACAGTGTCATTCTTTCAGCAGAAAAAACTGGTAACTTAATCGTTACCCATGAAGATAGCTTAACTTGCGGAGTTGGTGGAGATATTTTGGCAACTGTTGCCGAAAAAGCAAAAAAACCGGTTAAAATGCGAAGGGTCACGCGTAGTGATACCTATGTACCTTGTAATTTTGCTAATCAGCTGGACGTGTTACCCTCATTTGAAAAAATATTAACAGCTGCGGCTGAATTGCTTGACCTGGAACTTAACTGGGAAGATCAAGCTGAAGCTGACAAATCATTATTGACGATAGATGTAATTGGTACTAGCCCGTCTGATGAGAGTGTGCAAATTAATGATATCCATGTAGCGGTTGGCCAAACGGTTATGCCCGGAGATGTATTAGTTGATGTCGAAGCAAGTAAATCTGCTGGGGAAATACTAGCTCCATGCAAAGGAATTATTGAAGAGATCTGTGTGGAAGTAGGCGAAAAAGCCATGGTTGGAAACCCACTATTAAAAATGCGTATCAGCGAGGGAACTGTAAAAGCAGCTATTAAACCCAAAATCCCACATTTGAAGCGTAAGCCAAAAACAACTGAGAGCTTGTCATATGAAAAAACTTCGCGCAAACAGACTAGCCTGGTTGGTATGTCAAAACCATATTTTAAAACTGGCTCACGAATTGTAAAAAATGAAGAAATTTTACCTAAATTCCCTGAATTTACCAATGAGGATATAATTCAACGGACAGGGATTCATCAGCGTTGCTACCTTGCTGAGGGTGAAACCATAGTAAGTTTAGCCACTGAAGCAGCCAAAGAAGCCCTAAGCGCGCAAAAACTAGGCTTACATGACATTGATTTAGTAATTTGTGCAACATGTAGCCCTGAAAACTTACAGTCTCCATCTGTTTCATGTCTAGTTTTAAATGAATTAAGCACTACTTTTGGGGAAAGAAATATCCCTGCATATGATTTGAATGCAGCGTGTAGCGGTTATATATATGCATTACAAACTGCCCAAGATTTCCTAAGGACACGACCGTATTCAAGAGTACTCTTACTAACGGCTGAGGCACTCTCTAGACGAATTAGGCCTGACGATTTTGAAACCGCCTTTTTATTTGCGGATGCTGCAACTGCAACTATTTTATGTGGGGAAGATCATATTGATGAATGTGTCGCTGAATTAAAACAAATCTATTTAGGTTCTGATGCCGAAGATGGCACAATTTTAAATATACCATCTGATATTAATGCCGGTATTACAATGCAGGGTAAAAAACTATTTAGTGTTGCGGTTAAAACCATGTCTATGGCTATACATAAATGTTGCCAGCAAGCTGAAGTAGATGTTAGCAGCATAGACCTTGCGGTTCCACATCAAGCCAATCAAAGGATACTGACCGCGGTTGAAAACAGGCTTAAATTACCAAATGGCATTATGTTTAGTAATATAGCTAATTATGGTAATACTTCTTCATGTACCATTCCAATCGCGCTTAGTGAAGCATTAGCCGAAGATAAAAAGCAAAAACAGATTGCCCTTTGTGCATTTGGTGCCGGCTTTACCACCGGTGCAGCCTTGCTAACCCAACGGCAATAAAAAATACGGAGCAATTGCTCCGTTTTTTTTACAGATTAACTAGAATTAGCAATTTCAGATTGATGCATTATATGTTTCAATCTATGTCTAAATAATTACCAAAATCTTACTGCTGTTGCAGACATTACTTGCGCTTTAGCAGCTTGAACATCACAAACGTTAGCCGCTTGGTTGTTATCGAATTTTCTCCAAACGCCTTGAGAGTCCTTTTGATAAGATTGCGAAGGTGATATAGACTTATTTGTCGGGTCGATTGCCCAACAAGCAGCATAGGTTTGACCATTGTCGTTAACTTCAGGATAAACCATGGCATTAACGTCATTACTCCAGAATGGTTGATAAATAGTTCCACTTACCCAGTTTCCATATTCAGCAACGAACATACCAGAATTAGTTTTAACCGGTGTTGGGCCAGGTGTTGGCGCCGGCGTTGGTACAAAGTCGCTTTGTGCCGTAATATGTAAATTACTTAGGTTATCCCCTGTAGAAAGCGGACAGGTTACTCCACCAAAATCAGATTTGCAATTACCAGTATATACAAAACCACCTTGCGAATTCATAAAATTATCAACTGCACCTGAATAGTTACCTCCAGTATAACTTGCTTGATAAGTCACTAAATAATTGGCTAATGCGGCAGTTGGGGTAACTGGGTTTGTCGGTAAAACCTGCTGCGAATATTTTTGCAGTGTAAATAGCCCTTGTTCAGAACTTGAATTTAATTTATAATTTACTGCATAAGTAGTATCTGCCCTCTCAATACCGGACACTTTTATCCAATTAAGGGATAAAAATTAATAGATCTTTAAAAATTTAACATTAGAATATCAGGTGCAGATGTTGGCAGGAGTTGGTTACACTCGCTTTTGAAAACTTTTACT